>Ga0180908_1029_pt1 | contig 11067 bp, 11 predicted proteins | sample Deesub1362A_J573_FD_124169 | JGI IMG/M metagenome (GOLD analysis project Ga0180908, IMG submission 124169) | Archaeoglobus sp. JdFR-41 | reverse complement strand
AGTACTTGATTTTGAGCGATTTGTTTCTCTCTCAATTTCTGTTGATTGTGGCACTGAAGTACTTGCAGCTATCACAGATACGATTCCACTTTCCAACACTAGTCATCATCCCTCTAACAGCATCTCTCAGTCCCATCTATGTTTACAACTCTCACACCTCCCAGTTCATAGAGGCGGAAGATGAGGTGTTCGGGGATGCCATCCATAGAGTACTTGTTTAAATCCACAAAGGAAAGAAATCTCTCGTATCCCTCAATCATGTCGTAAATCTTCAGTGCAAGTTCCCCCTTTGGCAGAATTCTCCATTTACCCCTCTTCTCTGTAATGAAGCCGTGGGACTCAAGTTTTCAGGATTCGAGAAAGAAAGGAAGCCGGAATACGCATATTTTCAGCAATTTCCCTCCTGCTTTTACTTGCTGAAAGAATAAAAAGGATATCTCTGATTTTGGTGAAAAAGAGGTTTGCAGTAACATGAACTTCAAAGATGATAGTGGTTTAAAAAATTTGCTACGTGGTAGCACTGGTAGTATTCTCATCGCACCAAAAAGTTTTTAATTACATTTAATTAAATTTCATTAAGGTGATTTGCAATGGGGGATGAGGGTGAGAAAGAGAGAAAATACACAACCGTAAGTATACCCATTCAGCTTTATGAGAAGATTAAACAGAGGATTGAGGGCACAGGCTTTACTTCTGTCTCGGATTACGTAACATACGTCCTGCGAGAGGTTCTTGCAAGTCTGGAAGAGGAGGAAAAGGAAGAAGTATTTACAAAGGAGGAGGAAGAAAAGGTAAAAGAGAGGCTGAGGGCTTTAGGATATCTTGACTGATTTTTAAATGGAAAACATGAAGCTACTTGTAATCGGCCTGGATTCCGCCCCACCAGAACTCCTTTTCAACGAGTTTCTAAACGAGCTCCCGAATATCAAGAAAATTCTCGAAAAATCCATTTATGGACCTATGAAGAGCAGTATTCCTGCCATAACAATACCGGCCTGGATGTGCATGAATACTGGAAAGACACCTGGAGAACTGGGTCTCTACGGATTCAGACACAGAAAAGGAAACAGTTACAACGAGATATGGATAGCCCACAGTTTGACGATTAAGGAGAAGGGTATATGGGACTACCTCGGTGAAAGAGGATATAAATCCGTCCTGGTTGGAATTCCACCAACGTATCCTCCCAGAAAAATAAATGGATGGCTCATCAGCTGCTTCATAACCCCTGACTCCTCCGTGAACTACACCTACCCACGAGAACTCAGGCGTGAAGTGGAGAAACTCGTTGGAGAATACGTATTCGACGTTGTTTTCAGAAAAGACGATAGGGATGCTGTAAAGGAACAGATCTGGGAAATGACAGAGAAGAGGTTTGACGTGATAAAGTATCTGATGTGCGAAAAGGATTGGGATTTCTTCGAGTTTGTTGAGATAGGGCTCGACAGAATTCATCATGCATTTTGGAAATATTTTGACAGAAATCATCATCTCTACGTACCGAATAACGAATATGAAAATGTTATCAGAGACTACTACAAACTTCTTGACAGAAAAATTGGTGAGTTGGTTAAACTTGTTGACGAAGATACGGCGATTTCGATAGTTTCAGACCATGGTGTAAAGGCTATGAANGGGGCTTTTGCTGTCAACCAATGGCTGATTGAGGAGGGACTGCTGAAGGCAGAGGTAGATGGTGGCGGGATGGTAAAATTTGAGGACATCCAAGTTGANTGGAGGAATACTGTAGCATGGGCATGGGGTGGGTACTACTCCAGAGTGTTTCTGAATGTCGAGGGTAGGGAAGAAAAAGGAGTCGTCAAGAAGTCCGAATATGATAAAGTTANAGAGGACTTGGCCGAGGCAATAAGATCAATAAGAGGGCCAAATGGTGANAAATGGGATACGAAGATCTTTTACCCTGAAGACATATATCCGGCAGCAAATGGAGATAAACCGGACATTATGGTGTATTTTGATAATCTCAGCTGGCGTGCAGCAGGAACACTCAATCANCCATCTCTTTACTTACCTGAAAACGATACGGGTCCAGACGATGCTGTGCATTCCGAATATGGCGTTTTTTCTCTGCATACTCCCGAGATGGAGACAAACAAGGTCTGTGAATGCACACTATATGACTTCGCTCCAACAGTACTCAAGTACTTCGGTTTGATGGANGCAGCCACAAAGTTGAGGGGTGAGAGCCTGATATGAGCTTTGTTATCTGGCTCACAGGACCAAGCGGAGCCGGAAAGACGACACTTGCTAATGCTCTTGCCGAAAAGTTGTCAGAAATGGGCTTTGCGGTTGAAGTTCTCGATGGCGATGGAATAAGATCTAAACTCTACCCTGATCTGGGTTTCAGTGAAAAGGAGAGGGAAATGCACAACAAGGTTGTCATCGAGATGGCTAGACTCCTTGCCAGGAATAACGTTGTAGCCGTGGTCTCAATCATATCTCCCNTCCGATCGACGAGAGAAACGGCAAGAAGGGAAATTGAAAAGTTCATGGAAGTTTATCTCAACTGTCCACTCGAGATAAGAATAAAAAGGGATCCCAAGGGTCTTTATGCTAAGGCTCTAAAGGGAGAGATCAAAGGTCTGACCGGATATGATGGGATTTACGAGGAACCTGAAAATCCAGAAGTATCCCTTGACACAAGCAAAATGAGTGTTGAGGAGGAAGTTGAGGCTGTAATCAAGANAGCAAGAGAGCTCGGCTATTTAAAGTTAGAGGATTCCGAGGATTGATCCAAAAAATTGCAGGAGTAAGGTTATTAATTAACTCTCAGATTTTTTCCATGGAGCATCGAAAAACAGTTCAAAGTCCAGACGTCTTCAGCGATATCAAGGCTGCTGACCTCGTTCAAATGATGGGTTCAATGGCATTCAACGCAAGGAGACTGGGTGAAGCGGCAAGAATATACGAGCAGATGATCAGGAATGACTCGTATATCTTTTTCACACTTGCAGGTGCGATGATACCAGCAGGTCTNCGAAAGATTATCGCCGGATTGATTAGAAATGAGTTCATAAACTGTCTTGTGACCACTGGAGCCAATATAGTACACGAAATAGCTGAAGCAAATGGATTCAGTCACCTCATAGGAACAGCTTATGCAAATGACATCGAACTCAGTGAAAAAAGTCTCAACAGAATTTACGATGTTTACATAGAGCAAAAAGCATTTGAAGGAGTAGAAGAATTCCTGTCCTCCATTATTTCGGAACTTGAAGGCGTTTACACAACATATGAATTCCTGTGGGAAGTGGGAAAAAGAGTAAAGGACGAGAATTCATTCCTGAAAATTGCTTATGAAAAGAGGACACCGATTTTCTGCCCAACCCTGCATGACTCAATTGCTGGTCTTCATGTATCTATTTACAGGAAGGACTTACAGATAGATTTTTTTAAGGATGTAACCAGAATGATAGATCTCTGTTTTCAAAAAAAGAGAATGGGNGTCGTGGTTGTGGGAGGGGGNGTTCCCAAAAATTTCACTCTTCAGGCAATGCTCCTTGCTGAAGGATTCGATTACGCTATTCAGATAACAACAGACTCACCTCACTGGGGAGGATTGAGTGGTGCAACACTTGAAGAAGCAAAGAGTTGGTGCAAACTGAAACCCAACGCAAAGGCCATAACAGTCTACTGCGATGCCACAATAGCACTACCGCTGCTATATGCATATCTACTCAAAAAATGCGGAGAGTCTCAGATATAAAAGCATTCTCCAGCGTAGATTCTCTCACCGTTCACTATAAGCGCACCATTCTCATCTATCTCCTCAGCTACACCCTCATACGTCCTCGAGTGAGTTACAACTTTGACTTTTTTACCCAGGCTGTCACAAAGCTCAATTATATTCTCCCTCAATCTGTACCACTCACCAGACAACAGAAGCTCATAGTGGAAGTAAAAACTGGCAGTCACCATATCAAAAACGTCAAGTATTTTCCAGTTTCCAAAATCTGCCAGTCTTGTGGCATTCTCCTTAAGCTCAGGAGGTATTTCATTTTTGACGTTAATCCCAATCCCGACAATAACAACTGGTCTTTCAATTTCTCCTACAAGCTCGCATAGTATTCCACAAACTTTCTTTCCATCAAGCAGGACATCATTTGGCCATTTGAGTTTGCCATCAATTGCCTTCGCGACTGCTAACCCAGTAACAAGTGTGAGCTTTGGCAGATCCTCTATTGAGATTTTTGGCTGGAGTGTAAGCGAGAAATAAAGTCCTCCTTTTTCACTGTACCACTTTCTTCCCATTCGTCCCCTCCCAGAAGACTGTTGTTCTGCAAAGAATAAAATACCAGGTTTGGCGATTGATCTCGCCCTTTCATTTGTGGAATCCGTCAGAGTGTAGTATTTCACTTCATCCACAAGATGTCCAAGATTTTTGAATGATATTCTCGCAACATCAAACGGATTGGGGTCGGGTCTTGAAAGTATTCTATATCCCACTTTTGTTTTACTCTTAATTTCAATACCAGCAGACTTTATTTTTTCTATGGCTTTCCAAACCGACATTCTGCTAACTCCAAGTTTTTTTGCCATCTCTTCCCCCGAAATTTCTTTACCTTCCACGAGCATCTCGAAAACTCTGTAGTCTGTGCCGTGTTTCATTATCTCCATCGAGGTGTTGTAAAGTTGATGATTTTTTTAATTATTTCCCTCAAAATGAAAAATTTAACTTTCAATAAAAATAATATAAAAGATAAAGAATGTACTTCTCAGTCAGAGAATGCTACCAGATATGTGTCGCCATCATCTGCCACTTCTTGTGGAGCTACGTTGTATCCGTAAGTCCAGCTCCATCCTGGATTTGCATCAATATCTGGNCCACCCGCAGCGAGATATGCTGCCCATGCAAGTTCACTGCAGTAGTAGCTGTCTCCATAAACCTCCTTACCTCCGATGTACGTCAGCCACTTGTAGTCGTATGGTTTACCAACCTGCTGAATTGCAAAGTTAACTGCAGCTTGCTTTACGGAACTTGATGTGTAAACTCTGTAAATTGCAGCCTCATCAGCTCCATGTACATTCGTAACAGGGTTTATCTCAACGCCATCTGCATTTGCCTCCACAATATATCCATTTCCAATGTAAATTGCTGTATGCGTCCAGTGTCCCGGAATCAACCAAGCAAGATCGGGACTGTACTCAAGTATAAGATCTCCAACCTGCAGCTTGCTCAGATCAAGATTATTCCCGTCGTTTCCAAGCCACCAAGCTGAAACAGGCGTTAGACAGACGACGAGCACCAGCAAACTTACAAGCAGCACACNCTTCACTTACATCACCTCTTCAAGGATTGATAATGTTAGGAATAATACAATATTTAAATTTTTCGTTATAAATTAAACTAATTGTTATAATTATTATCATGAATCTTTTATTAAGCATAAACGTAAATACTTACAGAATCTTTTACTAAAAATAATATAAAAGGGTTTCGCNGTAATCAGGTGATCAGGACGAATACGCTACCAGATAGGTGTCTCCATCATCTGCAAGTTCCTGTGGTGCAACATTGAAACCGTATCTCCAGCTCCAACCTGGATTTTGATCAATGTCGGGGCCTCCAACAGCAAGATATGCAGCCCAGATAAGCTCACTGCAGTAATAACTGCTCCCGTAAACTTCCTTACCACCAATATAGGTGAGCCATTTATAATCGTATGGATAACCAACCTTTGTTAAGGCCCAGTTTACCGCTGCAATTTTGGTAGCAGAGGAGGTCTTAACTCTGTATATCGCTGCAGCATCCGCATTGTTAACCATGTCTACCGGAACGACTCTAACCCCCTCTTTCCAAGCTTCCACCATGTACCCATTTCCTATATACATTGCCGAATGATGGTAATANCCGACTATGTTGGCAACAATATTTCCAAGCCATCCGATGCAGCCATGACATTCAATAATATCTCCAACCTGTAGCTTGCTGAGATCCAAGTTATTCCCGTTTCCACTCCATTGACTCGGTATGAGACCCATAGCTGGACTAATAAAAACAACCAACAGCAACAGAGTGAGTGTCACTCTCATACACTTCACCCTCCATAGTCTGGGTATTTGTCATTAAAATGTATTACTTAAATCTTTCGTTTTAATTTTTTGTCATTATATTTATTATTGTAATTATTATCATGTCCAAAGCCAAAATATAAAACTTATACCAACACAAAAACACTGGATGGAAAAAGAGTTCAATCCCTTTGCCANGAAGTTCAGGAGTGGACTGAAAAAAGTGGCTCTCGTGTATCCAAACGAGTACAGAGGGGGGATAGCCAACATTGGGTTGCAGTACATCTATGCTTCGGTAAACGAGATCGCGATTTGCGAGAGATTTTACTCAGACGTTTTTGGAGGTATGAGAAGCATAGAATCCGGAACACCACTTAACGAATTCGATATTGCTCTGTTCAGTTTGCAGTACGAAAGTGACTACTTCAGTGCTGTAAGAATCCTCAAAAAATCGGGCTTCAAAGGTTTGAAAATTGCTGGTGGTCCCTGTGTGATGGAGAATCCAAAACCATTGTTGAGATACTTCGATGCTTTTTTCATCGGAGAAGTCGATGATAAAATTGAGGAGATAATCAGTGCTAAAAGCGTTGAGGAGCTTTCAACAATTCCCGGAATTTTTACGGGTAAAGAGGAAAAGGTAAAGAGGGTCTATTCAAAACTGGACAAACATTTAAGTGAGGAGATAATAGGGAGAGGGGCTTATGGGAGATGCTTCCTTGTAGAAATTGGCAGAGGATGCGTCAGACGTTGCAGATTTTGCATTGTAAGACAGATATACAGGCCCCCCAGATGGAGGAAAAAAAAGGATCTACCAGAACCCGAAATCGTTGATAAAATCGCTCTCATAGCACCATCACCCTCAGATCATCCTGAATTTACAGACATCCTTCAGATGTACCTGGAGAAAGATTATGAGGTTTCACCGTCATCTGTCAGAGCAGATACGCTGAATGAAGAGATTGTGGAAATGCTTAAGAGAGCTAATGTGAAGACTCTGACAATAGCTCCGGAAACTGCCTCACCCGATTTAATCGAAATATTAGGAAAAGGAATAGACCACGAGGATGTTCTAAAAGCCGCTGAACTTGCAAAGAACAAATTTGAGAAAATAAAGCTTTATTATATGATTGGTCTGCCTGGAGAAGGAATTGAAGATTTGATCCGCATAGTCAACCAAGTTGAAAATGTTAAGAGGTACGTGAGGAGAGTTGAAGTATCCGTCAATCCTCTTGTTCCCAAGCCCCATACTCCCTTCCAGTGGATGTCTTTTGGGGGAGAGGCAGATGTGGAACGTGGCATCGAATCACTCAAATCCAAAATAAGGTTTCTTTCCAGAGAATTTAGGAAAAGAAAGATTTCTGTTAAAATTGACTCCTTAAAAGAGTTCATAGTCCAGACAATTCTTTCCAAAGGTGGTGAAGAAGTTTCAGGAATTCTGGAGGGAGAGAGTTACAGGAAGTATCTTCGTTATGCAGATAAATTTGATCTTGAATCTGAACTACCTTGGGATTTTATCGATCACGGTTACAGGAAGGATAAGTTACTACAGGAATATACTAAGGTGAGAGAAATTGTAGAGAAAGTGTTTTAATCTCTTAATACACATACGTATCACATGGAAATAAGAAAACTTCAGTTAATAGGCGGTTCAAGTTACATGGTAAGCCTCCCAAAAGAGTGGGTCAGATCCAATTCCCTTAAACAAGGCGATGAGATTTTTCTTCAGGTTGAGGACAGCGTTATAACACTGTATCCAATCAAATTCCGGGAAGAGACAAGATTAACAAAAGTAGAGATTGATAGAATTCCCAAACTTGATGAGAGGTTTATAAGGAGATACATTTATGCTCTTTACATCCAAGGGATTGATGAAATTGTTATCAGAGATAAAAATATAAATGCAAGATTTCTAAGTAGAATAAGTGAAATTGTTAAACAACTGATAGGAATGGAAATAATTGATGCAAGCAGTGGTGGAGTAGTTCTGAAATGCCTTGCAACGACCGATTTTGATGTATTTGGTGTTATAAAGAGAATGGGTCAAATTATTGTCACCATAATTGCAACAATCCAAGAATCCATTTCATCGGGTGATCTTGAGGGATTAAGAGAGATTCCAGGTCTTGAAGAGGACACTGATAGACTGTATCTGCTGGCTGTTCGACAGGAACATAGGCTTGTTAGAGAGTACTCCAGTCCAAGCAAGTGGAATGAGCTAAGGTTGATACTCGGAATTAGAACAGTTGCAAAACTCCTCGAAGAAGTTGCAGATGCGCTTAACGATTTCTCGGTGAATGTTCTGGAAGTTGAAAACGAGACAAATGCCTCAAAGCTTATACCAGTTGTAAAAAATCTCGAAAAAGGATTTAAAATGGTATCCAAAGCCTATATTGACTCTGACGTTGGACTGGCTGAGGATTCAATAAGATTTCTCGAAAAATTTGAAACAGAACTTCTTGAAATGATGAAAAGCGAGATAGAGTNCCGCTTAGCCCTTAGTGCAGCTCTCGCTGCCTGCAGACATATGAAGTCCATTGGGGAAGTGGCTTTCAATAAGTCTGTTAGGGAGTCGTTGAAAGAATTAAGGAAAATGCGTGAAGACAAAGCATAACTGCAAGGGGCACTGATGAAGTAATCGCTGACTTTTTAAGGTTTAATTCTCTTGCGTTTTTCACCGCAAACGTCCAGTAGAGGAACTGCCAGAAAAGAATTGCAATACTGAGTATGGTTTGTGAGATTGTAAAGGGATTCATGGTTTTTGCCCATTCCAACCCGTAAATGGCAAGCATCTGTGCAGAGTGGTATGCAAAATAAATTGATATTGGAGAGACGACTAATAATGGAATGAAACTGAATGCTGTCAATCTGAGTAAAGTTTTGAAATCACCTCGCCCGTCGAGTAAAGAAGAAATAGCGTATAGTAAAACTGTAACCAGCAGCCAGCCAATAAAGGGCATAACAACAGGGCCAATTATGGTTGAGTAGTACGTGAGTCTTGAAAAAATCTCTGCTTGTTGCGGATCTATTCCCTGCTGGATCATGAGATCCTTTATAAGATTTGCCATGAGAGGTGCGGAAAAGCTTGCTCCGACTGCACCGACAATTCCTGAAAGTAAAACGATTAAAACAGGTACTTTAAATCCGGTGCCTTTTTTCTTCTGCATGAAAGCATCAGGACTTGTAATGAATTCCATAGATTGAATTAGACATGTGTGGCATATAAAATTTATTAAAAAATTAAATGAATACGATTTGTGTTCAGAACTTGTGTTCAGAACTCGTAAAAAGATTTACAGAATTATTTCAATCCCCAGTTTCTCGGCAAGTTCTTTGTATCTGTTCCTTATTGTCACTTCTGTTACTCCCGCAACTTCAGCTACTTCTCTCTGTGTCCTTCTTTCTCCGAGAAGTATTGACGCAACATATATTGCAGCTGCAGCAACTCCAGTGGGACCTCTACCACTCGTCAGTTCTCGTTCCTCTGCTTTCTTTATGATTTCAATCGCCTTTTTCTGCACCTCTCCGCTGAGAGATAATGCTGCACAGAATCTTGGTACATAATCTGCTGGGCTCGTGGGCATGAGCTTGAGACCAAGTTCTCTTGCTATGAACCTGTACGTTCTTCCAATCTCTTTCCTGTCGACTCTGGAATAAGTAGCGATTTCATCAAGNGTTCTCGGTACTCCTGCCTGTCTGCATGCAGCATAAAGAGCTGCAGCAACAACACCCTCAATACTTCTTCCTCTGATTAAATTTTTGTCAACGGCTTTTCTATAAATTACTGCAGCNGTCTCTCTAACACTTTTTGGCAGCCCAAGAGCTGAAGCCATTCTGTCAAGTTCGCTAAGAGCAAAAGCCAAATTTCTTTCAGTTGCATTAGAGATCCTTATTCTCCTCTGCCACTTTCTCAATCTGAAAAGTTGTGCTCTGTTTCTAACTGAAATGGCTTTACCGTAGTAGTCCTTGTTACTCCAGTCTATGATAGTTGAAAGGCCTTTATCGTGGATAGTATAAGTGACAGGAGCTCCTACCCTGCTTCTCTTATCTCTTTGTTCACTGTCAAAAGCTCTCCATTCCGGACCAGCGTCTATATAGCGATCCTCAATGACCAGCCCACAGTCCTGGCAGATAAATTCACCCCTTCTGTAGTCTCTTATAAGTCTGGGGCTACCGCATTCAGGACAAACTTCAATGTCCTCCTCTCTTTCTATTTCCTTTCTTTCTACTTCCTTTTCTACTTCTTTTTCCCTTACTTTCTCCACTTCCGGCATACTCACACACCACAAACAAATCATCCAATACAATATCTGCCAAATCCAACCTGCTGGGCTTAATGAGAGCGTAAGGTGATGAAACTGGACCAATTATATCTTGAATCCACCCAACTTGCTCCATTTTTCTTGTAACAACATTTGAACCAACTTTTGGCAGTTTTTCTGGATTCACNGCCACAACAATCATACCAGAGCGTGATACGTGTTTAACTTTGCCCAGTTTCCTCAATTTTTTCATCCAGTATATAAAGTTTGCGAAAAACTATATATACTTTTCGGCCTAATGATATTTAAGCATTTTGCGTGGTTCTGGCATGTCTAATACATCCACTAACATTGCTGTCTTCTTCACACCATAAATTTCTTATGCATGCTCCAATGAAGACAATTGGGGGCTCGTGGTCTAGGGGTTATGACGTCGCCTTGACGAGGCGAAGGTCCCCGGTTCGAATCCGGGCGAGCCCATNTTTCTTTTCTCAATAGAGTTTCTCAAGTTTTGCTTCCAAAAATNNCGAGAGATTAATGTTGTTCTGCCTTGCAAGTTCGATGAGGTTTTTTATCAACAAGCAATGTTAATTTCCTTCGCTCCGGCTTATAGGTATAGTTATACGTATGCTCCATGAAGTGAGAGCAAAACAAATCATAGATCAGCATTTCTGAGCGTGAAATCCCCGAAAGCATCGAAGATCCCGATAATCTCTTTTTCGACATCTTAACCGGACGTTTTATTGCTGTGAAGAAACAAACAGAGAGTAAAGCC
>Ga0180908_1012_pt1 | contig 11096 bp, 10 predicted proteins | sample Deesub1362A_J573_FD_124169 | JGI IMG/M metagenome (GOLD analysis project Ga0180908, IMG submission 124169) | Archaeoglobus sp. JdFR-41 | reverse complement strand
CAAAGAAGAGTTCTCCCTGCGGATCATCTCTCATTCCGAGCATGTCAACCGGCTTGCCCTTCCTCACACCATCAACATTGAGTGGAACGATGCAGAACATCTGGTCAATAAATCTACCACCCTTAATCTGCGCATGCAAACCGCAGTGGGTTGCNACTGGTGCTGAAGAAGGCCATGCAGCTTTCTGTCCATTTATAACCCACTCATCTCCATCCTTTTCCGCAACAACAATAGCTTTACCAAATTTCTGTACAGCCTCTGGCTCTTCCCTCAAAGCCATTATGTAGTCACTTCCATGTTCAGGTTCTGTAACTGCCCAGCATCCATGATATTTTCCCTCATCATCCTCAAGCCATGGAATAACGAGTTCTTCATAGAGTTCTTCCGAACCGAAAAGAGCTGCACATGAAAATGGGATTGCATCGACGCCAATTGCTGTTGCAAGTCCCAGACTGCCCCATCCAAGCTCTTCCAGAATTATGTAACGCTGCAGAGGTGTCAGATCTGGCCCACCCTTCTCGGGAGGCAGGTGAATTTTGTGGTACCCGAGCTTTTTCATCTGTTTGAACACCTTAAAATAAGGAGAGCCTGACTTTATCCTGTCCTCCGGATCCATGCGGTCAAGTTCGATAGAAGCTGGTCTCACGACCTCCTCCACAAATCTGTGCACTTCTTCCCTCAAAAGTCTATCTTCATCACTCAGTTCATCCAGATCGAGAAAACCCATAGAAATCACCCATGTTCAGAATTTACAATTAAAATGGTTAATTAGTTACTTAACTTTTGCTAATGATAATTTAAATAATTTAAGATTTGTGTAAATTCAGTGTGAAAACGCGATCTCCAGATCAACTCGCCCTCAGGTAAACCACCCAGATATCAAAGTCTCCTGATCTGTCAGACATGAAGGCAATCTTACTTCTGGGCTGAAGACAGGAAGGATATCATGTCCACTTTCAAGTTCATTTCCTTCATTTTATCGTGCGTTTCATCGCACAGAAATCGGGGTTAAAAATTAACTGAATTCGTTCTCGGGCATCAAGGTGTTTGCATCTTAAACTGCAAAAATTTACAATATGTATATCTAAATAATACTCCAGCATAAGTTTCAATCCAGAATTTTCTTTATTTCACCCATCCCCTTACTTCTCCCCTCTCTGAATATAAACTTCTGCCCCTCATAAACGTACTGCGGGTGATACTTGAACCTCATTGTTACTCTTCCCCTATCCCCAGCTTTGAGATACTCTCCCTCTATATCTTCAAAGGTCACGGTTTCCGCAATTGTCTCAACGTGCAGCACAGGTTCGTAGCCCCTCTTTATTAAAGTTGGGTGCGTAAAAACGTAAACGTCCGCTTCAAATTCCCAGACTGCATCCAGGGGTTCACGGCTCAGCACCATACCTCTCCTCAGCTCGTCAAATCTAACTCCTTTAACAGCCACACCAATTATATCTCCCGCTCTCGCTCTATCAACTCTGTAATAGTGCATTTCTATGCTCTGCGCTCTAACCTTTCTGAAACTCCCGTCCTGAAACGGGCCTATGTATATCTCCTCCCCTTCTCTGATTTCTCCTGATTTGACACTGCCACTTACAACAGTTCCAACTCCCGTAACCCTGTAGATTCGATCTATATACATCAGAAAGCCCTCATCAGCAACGTATCTTTTCGGTAACCTGAAAAACAGTTCTTCGAGGACGTCATACCCAGCCAGAGTAACTGCAGAAGTTTTTATGATCGGAACAACCAGCCTGTTTTCTGCAAGAAGTTTCGCTGCCTTGGAAACATCCAGAGAATTACGTATCTGAAATGGAATTCTACCAACACTTTTCAGAGTTCTTGCAACCTGTTCGACGACCTCTTCAACTCTTTTTTCGTCAACCATGTCGATCTTCGTTATCGCAACGATGACAGGAAGATCCATCGCAAGGAGGATGCCAAGATGTTCTCTCGTTGTTCTCATCACCCCATCGTTGGCAGCCACAACAAGTAAGCCATAGTCGATCTTCTGTCCCAGCAAACCTCTTATTGTCGTTCTCAACCAAGGTTCATGACCGACAGTATCAACGAAGCTTACAATCTTCTCAGCATTCTCCACAATCCACGCTTTCTCGTTCTTGCTCATCGGATTCTTCAGCTTAACAGCGCGTCCATTTCTGTAACCGAGAACCGCAAAGCTGACATCCGCACTGAGTCCTCTCTCTATTTCATGTTTAAGAACATCAAGGTATATCCTCGTTGCACCATCACCATCATCGCGTTTCCCTGTGATCAGACAACCAACAAGAGTTGATTTTCCGTGATCCACGTGTCCAGCTGTGCCGATTAGAATGTGCTCTTTAGCGTTAAGCTTTCTGATCTCGATTATTCCAACAACTCCTCTGTTAACCTCATATTGTTCTACGGAGCTAATCTCTGCTCCGATTTCATTTGAGAGCTCTTTAAGAATTGAAATCGTTTCCTCAAATCTTCTTTCGTCGATTCCCTTGATCTCCCCAGAATCTGAGACCCCAACAACGTATATCGCTTTACCCTTTCCCATTATGATCCTGTGGTTCATCTGACAGGCAAGCTGGCGGAATCTACCTTCTCTTAGATGATATGGTGTTAAAAACTCCTTAAACTCAACATTCTCTCCTTCACCTTTTCTTACGAGCTGAAGGATTTTTTCCACACCACACTTTGGATTGGGGGTTTATTAACTTTTGTTAAGTACTTTGAATATGATTCATAAAATTACATAATAAAAATTTCNAAAGATTTTAAGAAATAAGAAGAAACACGAACACTTCAACATTCAAGTTCTGACTGAATCTCAAAATGTCTGTAAGGTTCACAATCCTGAGCTTACTGCTGAGGACTCGAAGATAACAGAATAAATCTTGCTTATTTTTATTCTTTAGCATCTCTTCACATACTGAAAACACTCATGTTTTTATGCTCAGCCAGCAAATACATGCGGGATGAGAGTTAAAATCGAGCTTTACGCAACACTCCGTGACAGATACGGAAAAACTGTCGAAGTTGAATGTGATGGGACTTTAAAAGGTGCTTTTACAGCAGCAGCCGAGAAACTCGGTAAAGATTTTCTCAATGAGATTTTCGATGAAAGGGGAAGTTTCAGAGATGATAGAATAATATTGGTTAATGGACGGAATATTAAAGATGAGATGATAGAAAAACTTGATGAGGGGGTCAAAATAGCTGTCTTTCCACCTGTTGCAGGAGGGTAATGGTCATCTGATAATATCAGAGGTAGTAAGAGATGAAGCTTCAAAAGATTCAAATCGAGCCAAACACATTTTGCAACCTCTCCTGTCAGTACTGCTTCAGAAATATGGGTCTGAACCCTGAAACAGAGATTAATTTGAGTATTATTGATAAAATAACCGGTTCTGCAAGAGAGTATGTGATCTACGGATTTGGTGAACCGCTTTTAAATGATAACATACTCACAATTCTCGAGAGACTGGATGGTGAGATTACGATCAGCACAAACGGGATGGTGGATGAGAATTTTATTGAAGTCGTCGAGAGGGTAGATAAAATTGGTATCTCAGTTGATATCGATTCAACAATGAGAACAGGTATGGACTGGAAAAAGATCGAAAAGAAAATGAGAACGGTTGATGGAAAGGGTTTTGCCGAGGTTGTTGTCACTAAGGACAACCTTTTAGAGATGGCAAAACTCTTGGAAATCGTCGCTTCAAATGGACTGGATATCTTTGTTTCTAATATGATTGCACCGACAAGGGAGTTGTACGATAGAACTGTGTATTTCGAAAGTTCTCGCCAGACTGTTGAGCTCGTTAACAGGATCGTGGAAGAGTTCGGAACGGAGTTCATAATCAACGTCATACAGGATTGCTCCAGAGGTGGAGGAAAGAACTTTCAAATCTACAAACAGTTGCTTGATGAAATCTACAGTGAGGGTTACTCCGTTAATCTGATTTCAATTTCAGAGCTCGCTGACAGAATTGANATCGCCCTGAAAGCTGAACGTTTGTTTGAGGAACTCGATGATATCGTCACAGCATATGGAGTCAGAATGCACAAACCATCATTTTTTGGAGATGCCAAGNGAAGAGAGTGTCCCTATGAGAGATCGATTTTTGTCAGGGCAGATGGAAAGACAGTCAGCTGCATGAGTTTTGCTTATCCTCATGTTGAATTTGTGAATTCGCACCTTAAAAGGGTTGAACCATTTATTACAGGTGATCTNACATATCAGGAGATCGATGAAATAGTTNAAAGTCTCAAAAACTTTGAGTGTCTCAGAAGAGATATGAGTAACTTTCCCTGGTGTGCTGACTGTCCTTACGTCTCCGGATGCTGGTTTGCTGAAAGGAACATCGACTGTTACGGGAATCAACCTTCATGCAGTGAATGTTTGTACAGTTGTGGAATTGCCAGATGTCTTATGTAGCTTTTTATCCATTCTGGAAATCTTTCCACTCTTCACTTCACATCAAGTTTTCTTAAAAGGGTTCAAACTCTTTAAATTTTTCATACAAGTTCAAGAGTTGGTGGTGAAGATCCAGGACCATAAATTTATTAATCTACTTTGCCACTTCACAGCATGCATGCAAAGATTCTCGGTTTATCTCTTGTGGCAATTGTCATTGCAGCGATTCTTCTTTCAGTGTTTGCCATTCAACCAGAAGAGTTTGCCAGATTTGAAAAGGTTGACCTCAAACTTGATAGTGTTAATGATAGNCATGCAGTGGTTGGTTTCATTTTCAGAGTTCATCGCTCAGAAGTTTTCGAAAATGGAAGCATAGAAGTCGCAATCTATGACGCTGCAACAGGATTGCTCACAGGCGAGAGAACTGTCAAACTCCCGGATAAGTCGAGTAAAGTTGAGGAAATTACCGTAAGAATACCATTTGAAAAGGATAGAGATTACGATGTGGTTGCAAGACTTTTGAAGGACTCTGAGGTTCTTGACTACGAGCGTTTCAGCATCAGGAATCTGAGTACTCTTATTCCCGAGAACAAAGACATCAGAGTTATCATGAGAGACGCTGATTTCATCCTTCTCGGATCCGATGCAGAGACTGTAAGAGTGAAAGCACGATTCTACGTTGAAAGTATGAAAAATTACTCTCTGATGTTTCATATAAAGGTTGTACAGTATGAGTCGAACGTCCTCGCAGCAGAAAGCTGGATGGAAAAAACGATNANAAAGGGNAAAACTAATCTCGTGGAATCGGAATTTGAAATCCCGAGAGATTACAACTACCTCGTTAAACTCGAGGTATGGAGAGAGGGTTCTTTACTAAAAAGCTGGGGCAGACAGCTCATACTTGCACCCACAAAAGTAATCCCCGAGGGTATGAAAGAGGAAAAAGCAGAATTCGAAGTTGAAAAGTTCATTCGGCCAGTAACACCATCTCCCGAAGAAATCAAGTACTCTCCTGCCCCTGGAGGTGTTCCCGGCTTTGAAATCCTGATTGCAGTATTGTCTATTGGAGGTGTCGCTGTATGGATGAGAAAGATGAAATAGACGAAAAAGTGAAATGTGAAAAAACAGGCCAGAAAATGACCATGGAAGACATTGTGAGAAAACTATTAATNGTCGTTACACTTTTCATGCTTCTCGTTTCTCTATGGGGACTTTACACTTCGCTTAACTCTATGATNCAGATCTGGGTGGGATACAAATACGCCCCAGTTTATCGAGTACTGCTGAACCTCAGTGTTCTGGTGATTGCCATCTATGTTCTGAACGTTTTTCTCGGCAAAAAATAATTTTTACAGTTAACCGCCTGCCCTCGAACGCATGATTCGCTTCAGAATTTCGTCATGAATTTCCTCAGAACACTCTATTGTAACCTCAGTTCTTGGAACCTGAAGTTTTGATGATTCTGAGGATTCAGAGTTTCTCCAACACATTTTACTCTGTTCAACTGAACGTAATCTTACAAAAACCTCAACATCCTCCCTGTAAGCTCTCATGCTACTACCAGAATTCTCAACCTCGAAATCCAGTTCAGTAAAGATTGACCTGAAAAACTCTTTCGCTTCTTTCATTTCAAAACCCATCAGGTGTCGGTAGATACCCACACCAAACGTTCTCCCTTAAAACTAAAAATTTTCGACGCACAAATAACTTTCAAACTATCAACTGGAATTTGTCTTCTTTAAGTGTTCTTACATCACAGCTTCCTAAAAGCTGATATACTCATGAACGATCTTTGTGTATGTGTGAACATTCACATGAATACTCCAACATTGACTATCACTCTCTCGGCCTCATGGTCGGTATAGAAATTCACCAACAACTTGATACACAACACAAGCTCTTCTGCTACTGTCCCACATCCCACAGAGAGGTTGAAGATTCAAACTTCGAGTTTTTCAGATACCTAAGACTCAAAAAGAGTGAGATTGGTGAAGAAGACAGAGCTGCAAAAGAGGAGGTCGAGAGAAGTAGAAAATTTATTTACAAATTTTACGATACCACGTGTCTCGTTGAAGCTGATGAAGAGCCACCAAGAGNNTTAAACCGCGAAGCCTTGAAAATAGCAGTTCAGATTGCAAAAATGCTCAACATGGAAGTTGTNGATGAAGTCCACGTTATGAGGAAGATAGTTATAGATGGCAGCAACACCACAGGGTTTCAGAGGACTGCACTTGTTGCCATGGATGGTTACATCGAGGTCGATGGCAACCGCATAGGGGTTGCAACCCTCTGTGTAGAGGAGGAGGCATGCAGGAAGATTGATGAGGGGGAGGGCTTTGCCGTTTACTCTCTTGATCGTCTCGGCATTCCTCTCGTGGAAATCGGAACAGAGCCGGATATAAAAACACCCGAGATGGCGAAGAAAGTAGCAGCAAAACTTGGCATGATTCTCCGCTCAACTGGTAAGGTAAAGAGGGGACTGGGAACAATAAGACAGGATGTTAATATCAGCATACGAGAGGGTGCAAGAGTCGAGATAAAAGGTGTTCAGGAACTCGATATACTCGACAAAATTGTGGAATATGAAGTAATCAGACAGCTAAATCTGCTGGAAATAAGAAGCGAACTCGTAAAGAGGAAAGCAGAAGTTGTAAATAAAATATTCGATGTTACAGATATTTTCTCTGACACAAAATCGAGAATTCTAAAAGGAAAAACTGTCAAAGCCATATTGCTCAAAAACTTCGCAGGTATTGTTGGAAAAGAGATTCAACCTGGAAGAAGACTTGGAACTGAATTCGCTGATATTGCAAGATCGTATGGTCTTGGAGGAATCTTCCACACCGATGAACTTCCAGCTTACGGGATTTCCGCTGATGAGGTTAGAAAGTTAAAAGAGAAAATTGGAGCGGGAAAGAATGATGCGGTAATTCTCGCAGCCGGAACTCCAGAGAGAGTGGAAAGGGCACTCAGAAGAATACTCGAAAGAGCTGAATACTGTCTTATTGGTGTCCCTGAAGAAACAAGAAAAGCTAACGAAGATGGAACAACATCCTACCTGCGCCCACTTCCTGGAGCAGCGAGGATGTACCCTGAGACAGATGTTCCACCAGTTGAGATAACACCCGAGCTTTTCGAGGTTGAAGTCCCAGAACTCATTGAAGACAGAGCCAAGAGATATGAATCGATACTTCCTCAAGATCTAGCATGGGAAATGGCAGATTCACCCTATTACCATCTTTTTGAGGAATTTGCCAAAACACTGCCTCCAACAGTTGTGGCGAGGATTCTTCATATACTTCCAGCCACGCTGAGAAGAGAGGGATATGATGTTGACATACTCGAAGANAGACACTATCGACTTGTACTTGAGATGATAGCAAATAGGGAGATTGCAAAAGAGGGAGCAGAAGAGGCTTTAAAAGTTCTCTGCACAAGCCCTGATGCCGAAAAAAGTGTTTTGTTGAAGGAAATTGGAAAAGGTGAGAACCTCGACGAATTCATAAAAAAACTCGTAGCTGAAAAATCTAGTCTAATTATGGAAAGGGGTGAAGGAGCCTTTAAACCATTAATGGGACTGGTTATGAAAGAATTTAGAGGGAAGGTTGATGGGAAGGTAGTCGCTGAGAAACTTAAAGCAGCAATTAAAGAATTTATGGAAAAGAGGAATTAGAGAGAAAATAATGTAAGAACAAGGGGTAATGGGGTAAGAGCTGTACAAAGAATATAGAGGTTAAAAAAACTTAAAACTGTTACAACCAATTCATATCATGAAGGTTCTTCTAAGCAGAAAGGATACAATCAGGTTGCTGATCCTTTCTGAACTTATGCTTAACAGAGAATGCAATCAACGCGATATAGCGAGGAAGCTGAATCTCACACCTCAGGCTATTTCTGAGCATTTTAAAGAACTCGTTGCTGAGGGTTACGTAGAGGTGATACATAAGGGCTACTATGAGGTAACAAAAAAAGGGGAGGAGTGGATGTCAAAAAATCTCCTTGACCTGCATATTTACAGTGAGGAGCTTCTCAAAAAAATTTACTCAAAATCGGTTGTGGCTATTGCAGACGGCGAAATAAGAGAGGGAGATGAGATTTACTACTGGTTCAGCGATGGATACGTTTTTGCGAGGAAGAGTGATGATGGAAATGGTATAGCGCTGACTTCAGCACTGGATGGTGAGGACGTTCTCATCAAACCGACGGGCAGTTTCGAACCTCCGGCAAAGGGAGAGGTAATAGTTGTTAAGATACCGGACGTTGCCGAGGGAGGAAGCAGAAAAGTTGATCTTGAGGGATTTAGAACTCTCATTAAGAGTAGAGAGAAGAGTATCGTGGTTGCTCTGGGTGTTGAGGCTCTGATTACATGCAGAAAAGTTAGAGTTGAACCNATTTTCTTTGGAGCGAAAGATGTTTGCATCGAAGCTGCTCACCATGGAAGNGGTGTAATTGTTGCATGTACAGAAACATTGATGGACGATTTGCTCAGAAGTCTAATAGAAGAAGGGCTCAGATTCGAGATAAAAGAGTTTGCTGTCTGAGTTGGCGTTTTTATATGTTTTTAAATTAAAGCAAACTGACTGCAATAAATTGGTTGCTATCGTGCCCATAACTGGAAATAGGTTACAAGAGAGATTGACTGAGTTTAAACAGAAAATAATGCCACCAGAACTTGCAACGGTTGTTACTGCTCACTCAATATAGTTAAATCGCCAAAATTCGCTTGGTAAGAACGTTCAACATCAAAATTAACTAAACAGACCTAACCTCAAACTATTTTAACTTCTAATCCAAATCACATCATGCTCCCAATGAATCCAAAGCAGATGAAGAAGATGATGAAACAGATGGGAATTGAGATGGAGGAAGTCGATGCTGAAGAAGTGATCATACGAACTTCCATGGAAGAATTGATTTTTAGGAATCCAACGGTTACGAAGATAATTGCTCGTGGCATGGAAACTTTTCAGGTTATCGGTGAGTACGAAGTTGTGAAAAAANCTCCAGAAATCAGTGAAGAGGATGTCAAACTCATCATGGAACAGGCAAATGTGAGCGAGGAGGAGGCGAGGAGGGCGCTGGAGGAGGCTGGCGGCGATCTCGCCGAAGCTCTAATGAAACTGCAAGGATAGTTTGAGTATGGCTGAGAATTTATAAACTTATATGGAGATGCAGGANAACTTCGAAAAGCAGNGGATTAAGCCGCCTGTTGTGCTCTCAAGAGGGAGATTCAGTTTCCTNGTTAGAAAATTTGAGGGTGAATTGCACACTCACCACGGTATAATAAAACTGGAAAATTTAGTAAGAAAGAAGTTTGGAGATGAGATCGAGACTCATCTCGGAGTCAAATACCGCATCCTACCATTCAAGCCGTCTGACTTCTTCAGACACTTTAAGAGGGGGGCCACGCCAATAATGCCCAAGGACATAGGAGCGATAATAGCTTATACAGGGTTATCTCCAGATTCTCTCATTTTCGATGCTGGGACTGGAAGTGGTGTGCTGGCTGCATATCTCGCATATTTCAATAAATATGGGGAAGTCGTAACCGTTGAGAAGAGACGGGATTTTGCTCTGATAGCCAAAAAGAACTTTGAGGTNGCGGGACTGGAAAACATCCATCAGATCGTTGGCGACGCACTTTTTGTTGCTGATGGTTTTGTTAGAGAGTTTGATCTCGTAGTTCTGGACATGAAGGATGATGTGAAGTTCGTGCCAAAGGCCAGAAATATACTGAAAAACAGTGGGTATCTTGTTGTCTACAACCCCTACATTGAAGCAGCAAGGAGAGTTTATGAAGAAATGGTGAAAAACGGATTCAGAGAGCTTGAAGCCTTTGAGCTTTTAAAAGTCGATCTGGACATAAAGAGAGTGGGCACAAGGACATCAACGAGAGTGTGGCATACTGGCTATCTGACAATAGGGCGGAAGGTTGAGTAGATGTTTCTGAACTCCTGATAAAATTAAAAAAGATTTAAATCTCTGCAGCTTTCTGTTATTTATGAAAACGATTGGTCTCATCGGTGGAATGAGCTGGGAGTCAACTCTTGAATACTATCGACTGATTAACGAACTGGTAAAGGAGAGGTTAAATAAACTCCACTCAGCGAGAATTCTTCTTTATTCACTCGATTTTGAAGAGATCGCAAGATTACAGCGAGCCTCAAAGTGGAAAGAGCTTGGCAAGATTCTTGGTGATGTTGCTGCTGTACTCGAGGCGGGAGGAGCAGATGTAGTTTTGATCTGTACCAACACCATGCACAAGGTTGCAGATGAAGTGAGAAAGAGAATAAACGTCCCCTTGCTTGACATAATTGACGTAACTTCCGAGAAAATTAGACAGAGAGGTCTGAAGAAAATTGGACTCCTGGGAACAAAATTCACGATGGAGGATGGCTTCTACACAGAGAAGCTAAAAAAGAACGGGATTGAAGTTATAATACCAAACAAGCATGACAGAGAAGAAGTGCATAAGATAATATTTGAAGAACTGTGCAGGGGAATAATGAAAGAAGAATCGAAACACAAACTCAAGAGAATAGGAGAAACGCTTATCTCAAAAGGGGCAGAAGGGATAATTCTCGGATGCACCGAAATTCCACTGCTCATAAACCAGCAGGACTTTGGCGTTCCGGTTTTTGATACAACGAAGTTGCATGCTGAGGCTGCAGTGGAATTTGCCCTCTCA
>Ga0180908_1011_pt1 | contig 11326 bp, 4 predicted proteins | sample Deesub1362A_J573_FD_124169 | JGI IMG/M metagenome (GOLD analysis project Ga0180908, IMG submission 124169) | Archaeoglobus sp. JdFR-41 | reverse complement strand
CCCCCAACACAACTCATGCTTCTACTCAAGACACAGAGAGGAATGGAATATGTGGCAGCTTCAGTTCTAAAAGAAAAATTTCCCGAAGTTAAAATGGAAATCAGACCAGCGGGATTTCTTGGACTGATTGTTGTGCGATCTGATGTGAGAAAAGAAGATGTTGAGGATATTCCTGAAATTGAGACAATTTTACCTGTAACAGTTGAATGNAGGTCAAAACTTGATGAGATTCTATCGTTAGCTGGAAAAATTGCAGGAAAAATTAAAGGAGCAAAAACCTTTGCTATCAGGACAAAGAGAAGGGGAAAACACGATTTTTCCAGTGTTGATGTTAACATTAAGCTGGGTGATAAAATAAGGGAACTTACAGGGTGTGATGTCGATCTTAATTTTCCAGATAAAGCGATTTACGTTGAGGTAATCGGTGACAGAACGTTTATAGGTGTTATTGATGGGGATGAGGAGAGAAAAAAATACACACCCGGAAAAACGGACTCCAGGAAACTTTTTGAAAAAATAAGCATTGTGCAAATGCCCTATTTGGAAGATATGAGAGCAGCCTACGAACTCGGTGAGAGAATTGGGAGAGCTGCACAAGCATTTGAGGTAAAAGAGCTCGTAATAGCTCCTTTTAATTATATAAATGCCTATGAACTTGAGAAATTTATAGAAGGGATTAGAAGAGGTCAGGAGACAAGATATAAGGTTCAAAAAAAAGCCTACGCACGAGAAGTGAGAAAGGTCCCTATTCTTTTACAGGATTTGTATCAAACTGCAAGGGACAAGAGAAGAAAAAGAAATCTTGTGATAATTACAGATCCAACTGGAAAGCAGATTTCTGACGTGAGTGAAGAGCTGGGGCGGAGAATGTTTTATTCAGATGAGATTGTGGTTTTTGTGGGAAGTAGAACAGGCATCCCAAAAGGGATTTTCAGACTTGCAGATTTTGTAGTTGATCTGGCGCCCTATATAACTTTCGCTACCGAGCATGCAATTCCAGCGTCCTTAATTGCCCTTCTTACGGTTTTTGAGGAGTTTACAGAAAGATTCACTGGGAGAGTTACTGAGGAAAAATCTATCGGGGGTCAACACCAAGGTTGAAGACACTTGAGAGGCTCCAGCTGCCGGATGTGGATAAATTGAGATACACGTATTTTGTCTCCCCTGCAGAGATCGAATCAAACTTCCACCAATAAACGTTTCCGCTGCTACCACTTGTGTTAAAATCACCGCTCTGTGAGATTACTGTTGTGTTTTCAGGTTTCATCCAGTAAATGCAAACACCGCTTTGCTCTCTGTCTACTGCTGTAACACTTATGGTTATGCTTAGATTGTTTCCTGATGCTGAGAAGTTGAGAAGTGATCTCAGATTTCTGTGCATGAAAAGTTTGAAGTTAGGTCCGAACTCGGATGTATTGCCTTTAAAGATAGTANTGGCTGAAAGATATGAGTTTATTTCAACACCCTTCCCACTTACATTGATAGTTCCATTAAAGTATCCATTTGAATCTGCATTAAGTGATCCAAGGTATATCCACCCTTCACCGTATATCTTTTTCAGAGTGCCGGTACCCGAGACATCATTACCAATCAGATTATCTCCGGAAGTTGAGTTTTTAACTAAGTAAATTTCCACTGTCGCTCCACCGAAAGTGGGACTTCCACCAAGACTCTCGTTTCCTATAAATCCTTCAATGTAAAGGTCGCTCCCATTCAGTGATGCAAAGGTGATAACGGGGTAATCGGTCCCACGGTTTGGCTGCGAAGCATTCAGCAGACCATCATTTACAGTTATATTATTGCCGCTGAAAGTCTGAACGTAGTTCAATCTGCCGTCAATATCAATTCCCAGCCAGGAGTTGTTGTATATTGAGTTCTGACTGATCTGAATTCCCTGGGTGGAGTAATTTGCCATTCTTCCAACAACAATTCCACTACCAGAATTCTCTCTGATAAGATTGTATGCGATCAAACTCTCATTTGCAAGAATTCTGATTCCTCCTTGTTCGAGTTTCACTCCAGTCTCGTTTCCATATCCATTGAACTCGANTGTGGAATTTAGAATTCTTATGCCTCTTTTTCCAAACCAGCTATCAAACCCAAAACCGGCATTCTTTGTCAGGAGAGATGAATAAATTGAAACGTTCGACGCTCTGCTATTGTAACCATTGCTCATCCATCCCTCAACAGCAATACCGTCAGATTTAGCTCTTACAAGACCATTTCTGAAAATCTGGACTTCTCTGACTTCTCCAGCTTTAACACCATTTCCCCAGAAAAGAATTCCAGTTCCACCGTTGTAGGCTACGATTGATGTGAAAATTTGTGTGTTATCACCGTAAATACCAATTCCAGCGTATTCGTTTCTGCTAAAACCGCTAAAAAATGGATCGCTACCATTGGCTCTGAGACCGATGTATGAATTTTTAACAATCAAACCCGAACCGTAGGATTTATCAGGCTCTCCACTCTTGATACCAAAACCGTAGTTCCAGTAGTCTGGTAGCATGGTGGCAGCACCAAAAACAGATAGGTCGGAAATCAAGCAGTTCGTTCCGGTGATATTAAGGACAGATCCAACAATGGCATTCCCATAGATCTCGATCTCAGGTTTGGGAACTCCATAAACCTGTTTTTCATCTCCATTAAATGGCATTCCATCGCTTCCAGTCCCCACAGGTATTCCTGATCTGAATGCAGAAGACTGAAGAGATTGAGTGGAGTAATTATAGATAACGTAACCCGGATTCGAATCTCGGGGGCTCATGTTTGGGTAAAAAACAGTTCCATTAACCTCAGTGCGGGTATCAGTGATTGAGGGTAATACTCCAAGGGATGAGTTCAGGATTATGGTCCACCAGCTTCCGGATGCATCATTGCTGTTCTGGTTTACCATCATAACAAAATAACTCCTGTCCGGTCCTGAAATGGCATTTGCATTTGTAATGAACTGTCTAAGTGTACCCTGAGCATACCGGTTATCTGGCGAGTCGTCACTATCTTTTACGTTCACTATTACATTAAAGGAGAATCCCATGTTAACATCTTCGTTGTTATAGGCTGTAAAGTTGATGGATGTAACATGTTCAAATCTGCCCCTGAGATCCTTTACAGCGAGGTCATCCAGGTAGTATTCGTAACCTCCATGCACNACAACCCTGTCGAAAGATGTGTAAGTGTTGTCTGTGGTGGAAACTGTGGCAGCAAGTGTACCGTTGGAATAATATGTTGAAAATCTAATCGTCCCGTTAGTAAAGATAAAAAGTCTGAAGAAGTACCACTCATCTTCTGGAGGATTCCAGGGAACCTGGGAGCTTATCTGAGTTGCAATACCGTTTGTTCTTCTGTCAATTGAAATGTAGTTTAGACTGTGGTGCACTCTGAAGGTGTAGCCGCTGAAACTCTCATTTTCAAGACCGACTCTGTCAATAGCTCCTCCACTCCAGCCACTCGGACGATAACACCAGCCTTCAAGCACGACATCTCTACCTGCTTTTTTCCCAATCAACTTGTAACCACCGTTCGGATCGTTGAAGTCGGACTTCTTCAGAGAGTAATAGCCTGAAAATGATACATCCGATGATTGGGAGACAACTCCATTGCTGTAGTTATACCATCCACTCCACACTTCGAAATCATCGAAGAACAGTACACCAAATCGATCGCTCAGTTCCGGATTCTGCCCACCGAATTTCTGGGTGACAGAATATCCAGTTCCGTTCCATTCAGTCTGGTAAGTCTGCTCCGCCCAGGTCTCATTTATCAGGTATCCAGGATTCAAACCATCTGTTGGTACTAGGCTCAGGGAATCCAGGGTTACAAAGTATGTTGCAGGTTTGTAGGTTATCGTGAAGGAGTAATAACCAGTAGCGTTCGTCACCGTTTGACCAACAACCCTATCTGCGTAGGTTAAAATTCTATCTCCATCATCCTGAAGAAGGTAGACTTTTGCTGATGCGAATCCAACATCTTCGCCTGTGTTTCTTCCAAGAGGATAGAAATCCTCGAAAATCCATCCGTGAATGGTTTTTAACTGTGCGCATGTGAGCTGGAGGGTGGAAGTGGAAGTAACACCATTTGATTCCACCCCAGTAACGTTAACTGTGTANGTTCCTGGAACTGGAACTGTGAAGGAGTAATTGAAGAGTTTCCAGAGAGAAGGAGAGGATGGGTCTGTCTGTACCAAATTCATGGTGGCAGAAAGAAGTAAAGTTCCGTTTGGGTAGTATACATCGATTGTTGCTCTGGAAATATCGTATGAGCCTATCGGGTCTGTTACGTTGGAAAGTATGCCTGTGTTATTTCCAGNCACACACTGGCTGGCAGAAATTTCAACAACCTTAACGTACGTTGTGGTGTTGTAGGTAACACTTGATGGGTAGAGAGATGAATGGTTGACTATAAGAACTTCACTGCCGATATTCTCAATTCTGAGAACAGCGTATTCGTTTTTCAAGAAACTAAATGGGGATGCAAGCTGAATTGTGAATCTGTAAAGAGTAGGGGAAGTTCCGATGGATAGCGTGGAGATGTTCGTACCCACGACAGTGGAAGTTACGCCGTCTGTGGAAATGAGACTTATTCTAATCTGATGAGTTGATGTGAGGGTGCTGCTGAGCCAGAGATTTATGGTTACTTTCTCAAAGATCGTAAATCGATCCGCAAATGGGGGAGTCTGGTACCACGAGTATAGAGCATTTGGTAAAATCTGAGTTTCAGTAGCAGAAATGGGAGCGGTTGTGTTCATGGTTGAGTCGCTGTGGAGGTAGAAGGTTTTCATCTCGGTTGGGGGAGGAGGAGTCGATGTTTGAAGCATGACNTCATCATAAACGGAAGAATCGTTTATGTAAGTAAAATTAAGAACTGTAACATCTGCCTCTCCGAGTGGAGCTGTGGTTGGAATGTACTTCGAGATATTTATCCGAGATACACCCAGTGGAATGGAAATATCTGGNTGATTGTTCGAGTTAGTATCATATCCGCTCTCTATGAAGTCCCAGATGCCATCTCCATCAGAATCGTATGCAATCAGCAGATTTCCATCATAAATTTTTGTCGCCCATCCTTCTGTAGAACGAATTATTTGCACATCGAATCTTCCAGGGGAGACATAGTTGTAAGCAGACAGGTTGTAAAAAACTTCACTCCCAGGTGGAAATGTTGCTGACTGATCTGGTTCGACTGTAAATGCGACTATATTGATATAGATCCATTTTTCATCATTTGAGACGTTTTGATCATAGGAAAGATTCGTTTTAAAGCTTANTCTGTACTTACCGTAGCTGAGTGAAGAGATATTTAAAGGAAATGAAACCTTCGCAGTCTCGGCGTATGGGACGGAGAGATTGACTGTGGTTGAGTTCTGGTACGTGTATCCGCCTCCCACTTTTGTTACGTTGAAAATTACTTGAAGGTTGTCAAGGTCAACTATTCCGAAGAGTGCAACGGTTGCATTGAAGTAAACAATACCAGCAGTTGCGGGATTGAAGTTCGAGTTGTTTTCGGGGAAGTCAATTGAGAGAATACCTGCATCGTAGAGTCTGGATTTTCCTTCATTTATCTGGTTGATCATATCGTCGAAAGTGAACCCCAGACCCCATATTACGGGTATCACCCACTTCTCTCCAGTGGAAAGCGATGCTCTATCCCATGCAAGAGCTGTGGCTGCATCTCCAGAATAAAAGTTTGAGTTGAGAAGTGCATCCCGATCTATTCGGGCCCAGAGATACCAGTAGTGGTAAACGTCATGGACAGAACTGGGCAAATCAGAACTGTAGCCACCGTACTGAATGTCCCCAGGGGGAGCATTGGAGTCATAACCATAAACGAGATCGTAAGTGTTATTGTAGTATCCATAATCTCCTGTGTAACTTCCACGGAAATTCCAGTCCATTCCTTGGAAAAAGCGGAGATTTGAAATGTCCACACTTCCGACATTTTCAATGTAATATACTGTGGCAAACCATCTGTAGTTGTCNCTTATTATGACTTTCTGAGTTATGTTTACCTGAGAACCCAGCCAGAGCGGAGTTTGCATTTTCGTAANAATTACACTTTCCAGCTCACCTGTTGGTGCTGTGTTGAGAGGCGTATCGTCTCTCCTGATCTCATTTATCAGGCTCTGCCCCAGGGGTTCGGCACCAAAAAGATGATCCCACCAGTTCCCAAACTCCCTTGTAGCAGCTCCGCTGCTGAATCTTATCGCAATCTTTGAACCTGCGTCGAAGTCTATATCGTTTCCATATCCGTTATCTTCTGTTCTCCCTGCGTGATCGTAGGTTGCAATCGTGGTCGCATTGTCACCCTGCGTGTAAGGGAAAACAATGGCTGAAATCTGACCTCCACCGGAATATGGGCCAGAGTAGGCAAGTTCAATTGCAATGGATTGGCTGGGTTGAGGTGGAGTTAATGAGATGTTGTATCCCCATATTGGGTCATCATAAAAATAGAGGGTTCCGTTGTCGACATACCACCGCAACTCTCCTTCAACCATCCCGCTACTCCTGTTTATGTGGATTGTGTTTACAATTCTCCTTCCATCATCTCCAACAATCTCCTTAACACCGTATCCTTCTGGTAATCTTACACTGAAACGATACCATACATCGAGCTTTTTGCTCATTTCAACTCTGAGTTTATCCTTTGCAAGTCTTTTTACTGTAACTTCGGTATTCGTTATTTCCTCAGGCAGACCAAATTTAGCGAGAAGGTCAGGATCGGCCGGAATCGATATTTCGATACTTGAGTGCTTTATCACTCTACAGGTTTTACTAATATCTTTCTTACCGATATCTTTCCAGGATATTTCCGGGATCAGTTGTAGAATGTAATTCAGCCCTTCATGTTTAGATGAAACCATGCGATCCAGTTTTATTACAATCTCCTTTTTTACTGGGTCGTAGGCGATTACCGGAGTTTTTTCTCTCTCTTTTATCTTAATAGTAAGGTTATAAAGAGCGTTACCACACTTCAAAACGACTGTGTATTCTCCAGCTGGGATCGTACTCAGAGGTACTGTGAATTTTCCATTTTNAAGTTCCGTTTTACCGGAGAAGCTTCCAATATTCCACTCGATAAAGTCTGGTTGCACGTAAAAGAAGCTAACATTTCCAACAATGGCAGAACCGTTGAATGATGCGTTTATGGAATAGAAATCNACGTAGAAGTGGTCAGTCAGGTTGTCAAGGTAAACTTGGTATTCACCAAGAAGAACCCTTGAATCAAGTTTAAATTCTGCAACAGCATATTTTCCCCGTTTGGAGAAATTTAGACTAAAAATCTCGCCAGAAGGTGACACAAGATAGGCAGTTTCCGGTACAAACCGGGTTTTTATTATCACAGAATCTCCAGGAAAGTAAACGTCTCTCACTTCAATCTGGTATTTTTTGTGTTCAGTCTTGTTCGCCTGTGGGACGAAGATCTGTAGTGTTTTCAAAGCATTACCGGTTTTCAGACTAACACTCACATTGCCTGTAAGTGTAACGGGAATGGAGAAAATTCCACCTGTTAAATTTACGTAGATTTTCTCCTTCATCGTACTGTTCGACATTTCGCATTCAATTCTTTCTGGTGGTGTATATATCCAGTGAACTTCTCCAGTTACGTTTTTACCATCAAAAATTGCCTGAATTGAGTAGTTTTCCACTATGAAAAAAGTTTCAATATCATCTATACTGAGATTGTAAATTCCTGCTTTATTGGGCTTGAATGTTGAACTCCACCAACCATCTTTTTTGACGAATTCAAGCTCGGTGACACTCCTTTTTAATTCAACAAATGCGTCTTTAGGTTTAAAGTTAACCTTAATCAACACTGTGCTATTGACAAAGTAGAGCTTGTTTACCTCTATTTTTTTCTCAGGAATTTGTATTTTTAACTCAAAAACTGCATTGCCAGTCTCCAGGACTGCTGTATAGTTTCCAGGATCGAGATTTATCGAAATTATAAATGTTTTATTGATAATGAGTGATGTTCCAGAGTCCTCTTTGTTCCAGTTTGCATCGTACAGAGTCCAATTCACTACATCTGGTTGCACGTAAAAGAAGCTAACATTTCCAACAATGGCAGAACCGTTGAATGATGCGTTTATGGAATAGAAATCGACGTAGAAAGACGTCCTTGCTGGTTGTGTTATTACATACCATTTTCCAATTAAAACCTTTGATTCAAGATCGTACTCTGCGAGGTAATAATCATCTGCCTTGAAAAATGTTAAGGTGTATTTATTCCCAGAAGGATCAACAAGAATGGCTTTTTTTGGATTAAAATTTGCTTTTATTCGGACAACATCACCTGGAAAGTAAACTTCTCTTACCTCCAGAACTGGAGTTTTTTCAACGTTAGCTTCTGCATCGACGTTCCTGGGTTTGCTTTTGTTCGTGTTATCAATTTCAGGATGGTTTAAACTCAGAGCTGTTGTTGAGAATAATTTAATTATGGGTGAAAAGAAGAGAGCATCGGTTTTAGCTTCACAATTTGCAAGAACCTCTTCACCCAGTGCGAGACATGCGATTAGAATTACTGTGAACATCACAGCAGCAACGCGCACGGATTCCACTACTGGCAAATAAATAAATATCTTTCCCAGTTGTTATGATGAGGACAAATTTGAAGAATTGGCTAATCCTTCAACTCTTTCATTGCGGAAATCAGTCTTATGTTAAGCACACCTCTTATTACTGAAATTCTGTCAACCAGCCTTTTAATGTCTTCCATTTCTCCTTTTACCAGAATGAGTTCAAGACACTGATCACGATTCAGATGAACGTGCATGCTCGAGGTTATTATTCCAGAGAACTCATGCTGGAGGTTTATTATAGCATCACTCACTCCATGAATTTTGTGGTCGTAGATGACCACAACAGCACCAACTATTTCACCTTTCTCACTTTCGAGCCATCTGTATTCGGCTATGTATGCTCTGATTGCATCTCGAATGGCCTCGCTTCTCGAGGAGTATCCTCTTCTCTTGATGATATTGTCGAAATCATCGAGCAGACTTTTTGGCAGGCTGACCCCAATTCTGGAGATTCCTTCTTCCATGGGAGTAATAGAAAAGTAGATTATAAAAACAATTGCAAGGCTTTAAAAGTTTGAGATTTTATTACGTTTCACAGTTTTATTCGGATCTGTTTCCGATCTTATTCAGATTCTCTGTAAGCCTTCAGAACTGCATTGACTATTTTATCTCTGGCTTCCTTACTTACAGGGTGAAAAACATCCTGGAAGCTACCATCTTTGGTTTTTCTACTTGGCATTCCAACCCAGATGCCCTTTTCTCCCTCAAGAACTTTTATCCCCTTTACAACAAACTCGTTGTCCAGACTTACAGATGCGTATGCCTTTATATTTCCATTGCCTTTAGTTCGATATATTCTAACATCTGTTATTTCGGCCAATTCAAACCCTCCTTTGAATTTCGTATTCCTCTTCTTGGAGTTATATAAGTCTTTTTGTATGGTGTGGTAGATAAACTTACTAACCAGTTCTGTGGTGGTGAGTTATGGAAAGTTATGGAGAAGGTCCAGCACCGAATGATTTTTCTCTCAAAACATCAATGGACTCCACATGTCCACAGGTATCTTCTTCCACAAAGAGTTCATCGGAAAGAACTGGCCAGTAGTTGGTGATAGATACGAGGGATTTGACGCAGTAATTGATGAGCTATCAAAAGACCCTCAAATTGTGGTGATTGAGCCAGAACCGGCTCCAGAAGAACTTCTACTCAAAATTCATCCCCGGCAATTCCTCGAGAGTCAGAAGAAATCTTGGTACTACTATGGAGCATGTCTTACGGTTGGTGGAACCGTAAAGGCGTGTGAAATGGTCTGGGGAGAGAAACTCAACAACGCTGTGGTTTTTCTGGTAGCTGCCGGTCATCATGCTTCAAAAAATTCTGCTTGGGGAGGAACATATCTATCCTGCATAGGTCCCGCAATTCTGAGATTGAGGAAACTTGGACTGCAGAAACTNGCGTTGATAGACACAGATGCTCATCACGGGGATGGGGACAGGAATGTTCTAATGGGAGACAAAAACGCTNTTCATGTATGCTTCTGCTGGAGGGATATAGAGGAGGATAACGGTACGAAGATTTGTGTAAATGTAAGCGATGTGGGTGGGGATGAGGAGTATCTTGAAAAAGTAAAAAGCACGTTTCCTCTAATAGAGAGCTTTAGTCCAGATATGCTCGTTCACTTCTTTGGACACGATACACACTGGGATGATTACGGCAGTCTTGGTTTGAGCGAGGATTTTTACATTGAACTTGCTGTGGAAGTAAAATCTCTTGCCGATAGAGTGTGTAATGGCAAATACGTTATTCTTGATGGAGGGGGAGCAAACAATCAGGTTGGAAAATACATCTGGCCTAAGGTGATACAGGTCTTGAAGGAGTAGTCAGAGGATGAAAGTTTAAGAAAAATCAAAATTGAAGTTTTCCCTCTTTCTGGAGTTTTAGCAGGTGGCTTTCAAGAATTAGAAGATTTATGAAGAATAGCCATTTTTCTCCAAACAAGGCTCTACCAAATTCTTCTCTGCTCTTTGCCCCTTTTTCAGCTTCTTCTATTATCTTTCTTTCCCTCTCTTCCAACACTTTTCTTTCCTCGAGAATCCTTTCAATACCTGTGACATCCCCATGTGAGGGGTACACTCTCTTTACGTTGAGACTCTCGAGTTTATTCAGTGATTCCAGATAGCCCTCAACTCCTCCTCCACCTGGGGAATACCATGCCATCACATCGCCAAGCAGATCACCGGAGAAGAGAATCTTTTCACGCTTTAGATAGAACGCAACATGTCCCGGTGAATGTCCAGGAGTAAGTATGGGCTCTATTATGTAATCTCCGAATTCAATCTCTTCAGGTAACTGTGAGGCACTCACACCATAAATTGGACACCGAGCCATAAAGTACTCGATAAGATCAAACTCAAGCTCAGGCATGTCCATGACTTCTTTTGCAAGGCTAACGTTGAATGGTTCAGAGAGCAATCTTGGATTTTGTGCGTATCTGAGCTCGATTTTGTGAATCAGCACTTTTTCTGCTTTGAGGAATCTTGTAGCTCCCATATGATCTGGGTGTGCGTGTGTAAGCACTACAGTTTGCACTTTAACTCCCTCTTTCATCAAAATACTCTCAATCAGCTTTCCTTTTTCTTCAAATCCGCAGCCAGGGTCAATTACCAGCGCCTTACCATCTCCCAGAAGGATGTACGTGTTGGATGATGAAGGCCATCTTATACTTTCGGGTTTCAGTGCTATTATGTCTTCATAGCGAACAACTTGCATCTGGAGTTCTTTATTCCTGTTTATGGTTTTATAGTTTTT
>Ga0180908_1054_pt1 | contig 11503 bp, 9 predicted proteins | sample Deesub1362A_J573_FD_124169 | JGI IMG/M metagenome (GOLD analysis project Ga0180908, IMG submission 124169) | Archaeoglobus sp. JdFR-41 | reverse complement strand
GCTCCTGCGTTCGCAGAGGTCACAAACAATACTGCCAGCAAAATCAGACAAATCCCCAAGTTCTCCAAATTTCTGAACATATGCCTCCCCTCAATTCATTCAGAGCCATTTTGAGGTGGCACCCCTACATTTCATTTAGCACTTCCAGCAGCCTTTCTGCAGGACGGGATGTGCACAGAAAAGTGCACAACCAGACCCACGAAAGGCTTTTAAGCTTTTAAAAAGTGACTACAATATTTAATATTTAAGTTTTATGATGTTTTTATGATGTAGTTGGTAATACTTAATAGATACATTACCCCTATTAAGTTAAATCATATATCATGATGAAAATTATTACAAATTGTTTAAGCTCCGAACTTCTTGGCAATGTTGAGTAAGTCCATTGCTATATTTATTAGGTCCATACCCCTTATCCTGCAAAGACCACCCTTGTAAGCTTCAAACTCTGAAATTGCTGCAACTTCATCTCTCCTGACCCCNTTATGAACGATTGTAACAGGCACAGGATCTGCTGTGTGTTCTCCAACACTCACAGGGGTCGAGTGATCGGCAGTAAGGATAAGGCAGATTTCGGAGAAATCCAGATTCAACAATTCAGAAAAATGGAAATCAAGCTTCTCTATGAACTCAACCTTACCTTTAAAATCACCATCATGCCCAAGTTCATCTGTTGCCTTGAAATGCAGTAGAACAACATCATATTTCTTTACAGCCTCAAGAGCGGAATTCAGCTTTGATCGAATGTCGGTATNTCTGTTACCTGTTGCTCCTTTTGGTGTTAGAACATCGCCACCAACTATTCTGCCAACACCTTTTATAAGGGCTGTGGCTGCGATAACACAGAGTTTGAGGCCGTATCTTTCTTTAAAGCTTGGAATATGTGGCATCACTCCACTTCCTCTCAGTAGAATTGCATTGGCTTTCATCAAACCCTTTTTCTCTCTTTCAGCGTTAAGTGGATGGTTCTCAAGCACCTCGTGTGCTCTCTCCATAAACGTGTTCAGAATCTCAGCAGTTTTCCTCGCTTCAGGAGACAGNGCCTGACACTTTTTCACTTTTTTCCCTGCTTTTTTGGGATCTGTATCGCTTACGAGGTGTGAAAGTCCCTCACCTCTTAGAACAAGTGCAGCTCTGTGCCCCGTTCCCCTCTTCAGGATGTACTCAACAGGTAATTCAACCTTCTCCACGATTGCTTCAATTAAATCCTCTGTATTTTCAATTCTTCCAGCTCTCCTGTCAACTACAGTTTTATTGAAAATCGATCCCTCTCCATCAACAGTGGCAAAGTTAACCCTGAATGCAACATCTCCCGGTTTAACATCAATACCGACTCCTGCGGCTTCTATTGGCCCCCTTCCAGTGTAGTACTGGTGAGGATCATAGCCAAGAAGGGCTAAATGACTCGTATCACTCCCGGGTCTGATGCCAGGAGCGATGGTNTCCATTATCCCATTTATTCCTGCCTCCGCAAGTTTATCCATATTTGGTTTTTTAGCAACGCTGAGCGGTGTTTTACCATTCACAGGTCTGTCGGACATACCATCAATAATAATTAAAAGAAGAGGCATTCCTGCACCTCACCTTGGTTTTGTATGTCCCCACTTCTCCAGAGCTCTTTTCAGTTCTACTCCACCGTTTTCAAGAGTTTCACCTTTTACAGCAAGATCTATGGNCTCTCTCAGAGCTTTGGCTCCTGCGTAACTTCCATCAGGGTGTCCATGGACACCACCACCGCATTGAATTATAACGTCCCTNCCAAGTAGGTTTATGACATCAGGAATCAAACCAGGATGGAGTCCACCAGATGAAACTGGAAACACTGGTTTAAGGTGGTACCAATCATCCCTGCAGATTGCCGCAAGTTCTTTCACCTCTTTTGCTTCACCCACCATTTTTCCAACGCCAGTTCCTATGTGCATGTTGTCAACACCTGCAATTCGTGCAAGTTTTGTCACGACTTTCAGCGATATTCCGTGCTTATCACTTCGTGTAAATGCAGCGTGCATAGCTCTGTGTGCATGAATTGCCAGACCGAGATCACTACATTCGTCTCTTAAAGTTTGAAGTGCTGAGAATCCAGCAGTAAGCATGTCAATCATAACATATTCATTACCGTAGTCTGCGACAAGTTTTGCTCTCCGCAGCATCTCTTTCGTCTCTGCAGTCACGTTTACCAGATACGTTTTGTTCTCTCCTGTCTCCTTTTCAACTCGTTCGATCACTTTCATAACAGCATCAAGTCTTTTCTCGAATCTCACGAAAGGCTGGTTTGTCAGATTTTCATCATCTTTGAGGATATCTATGCCGCCAGAAAGAGAATCATAGGCAACTTCTGCGTACTCATCGGGGTCGAAACCTACTTTTGGTTTCGGTACTGTTGCGGTGAGAGGTCGATCTTTTATCCCGAGCTTTCTTCTTACACCCTCAATTCCAAAATTTGGACCCTTAAAATGCTTGATGTATTCTTCTGGGAATTCTATATCAATAAGCCGCAGATTTTTTATTGCTCTCATTCCGAAGATATTTCCAGCAACACTGCTGAGAAGTTGCGGAATATTGCCCTCTTCAAACAGATCAAGCGGATAAGCAATTTTTATTATGTTTCCTTCAATAGAGTAAACTCTTGCCATTATTTTCTTTATTCTGTCTGGAAGTTTCGCAAGTGTTGTCCATGTGCCGACAGAACTCTCCGATGCAACTCTTCCGGCAGCCTCCTCGATTGAGATTCCATCCGGTTCAACATAGAAAGTGCATATTATCTCATTCTGTGGGCTGTAATCCAGTTCAACAAAATCAAGATACCACTCAAACCCCATGAATTTTAAGACTCAGATGGGTTTATGTTGTTTGTGTTGATGAAACTGGCAGAAAACTGTATGATTGAGATTGTTAAATTTTTCAATACAAAAAATTTTAAAGACATCTGAAAGTCTAAGAAAACATGAATTCAATCCGAATGGTTCTGGTCAGCGTTATGATAAGTATCCTGACAATTCTTGTAATTCTCAAATTCACTCAAACCTCTCTCACCTGGCATGAGATTTACACCCTCGATTGGAAGTGGATGGCAGTTGCCATTCTTCTTCAGGTCGCATTCTGGGTTTTGTGGGGAGTGCGACTGAAGATGATTGCAGATTTCATAGAATGTAGCATACCTCTTCTGTATTCTGTTAAGATATCTCTGGCAAGTGCGTTTTTAGCAGCAATAACCCCATCATCAGCGGGTGGCGAACCACTACGAGTTAAGATGATTGCAGATCGATACGGTTATGGAAAGGCGACAGCAGCTGTAATAGCAGAAAGGGTGCTTGATGCCATCTTTTTTGCCATTTCTCTTCCGATTTTCCTGTTTTTATCTGGAATATCATCGGGATTTGGTGTAAAGGTGGCTGTTGGTTTTATCGTTTCACTGGTGCTTTTCCTGGTAGTCATTTATGAGGTTCTGAAGAAAGAAAGTGGTATAAGAAAATTAACAGGAGTAATTTTCAGGATATTGAGGAAAATTAAGGGTGAAGAAAAGGCAAAGAAGTGGATTAGTGGAATAGAAAGAGAGATATTGAATTTTAGAAAAGGTGCCATAGAGCTTCTTCAAAGCCCACCAACAAGGATCTCGTTATTATTTTTTTCAACGGCGNTTCTCTGGTCTTCTGCGTTTTTGATACCTTCATTTATTTTGCTCTCTCTTCATTCTAATCCGTACTTTCTACTTTCATACACAGCTCAGCTGATAATAATCGTTCTCAGCCTGATACCACTGACTCCCGGTGCTACTGGAATTGCAGAGGCAAGTGCAGCTTATTTCTACTCCATGTTCATACCATCTCATCTCATTGGAGCCCTCGTTGGTATATGGAGGGCTACGACCTATTACCTGAGCATGGTGGTTGGCTTTGTAGTAAATGTTCAGATTCTGAGAGAGTACACAATGAAGTACAGGTCTGTAGCAGGAGAACATTANCGAATTAATTTGTATTGCATAAAAATTGATAGCCTGCGACCTCCTGTTTTTCTGTTTGTATAGAAAACCAAAAGATTTAATTAATAAAATTTCAAATATTTCCATAACATCACATTCATGTTTAAATTGGTAAATTGGATGAAATTTGGACAGAGGTGATTGTATGACTGACGCTGCAGGTAGGGTTGGAGTGATTGGGGCAGGAACGATGGGAGCAGCGATATCTGCTTTATTTGCAAATGCCAGTTATGATGTCATCTTGGTTGATATCGAAAAAGACGCATTAAAGAGAGCGAGAATCAGACATGAGGGGGAGTGTTTAAGAGAACTCGAAGAAGCTGGGTTAAAAAAGAGAGATGAGATTATCTCAAAAATAAAATATACAACTGAGTTTTCCGAACTTGGAGACTGCTTTTTTGTTGTGGAAGCTATTGTGGAGAGGCTTCAGAGTAAACTTGAACTTCTTGAAAGGCTTGAGAAAATTATCGGAGATCGGTGCATAATTGCAACCAACACCTCATCTTTTACTCCCTCAGAACTGTCCGCTAAATTGAAAAATCCAGAAAGGCTGGTTTTGTTTCATTTCTCCAATCCTCCTATACTGAGAGAAATAGTAGAGGTTGGTGGGGAGAATGTAGGTGAGGAGTTTTTACAGAAAACAGTTGAAGTGGCAAAGAGCATAGGCAAAGAACCAGTGATTTTGAGGAAGGATAGCAGAGGGCACATTTTCAACAGATTCCTGTGTTCAGCTCTATCAGCTCTCGGGTGGGACATGGGAAAGGTTGCACCACCGCAGGTTGATGCAGCAATGAAGAACCTCGGATCTCCTGTTGGTCTGTTTGAACTGCTTGACTATATAGGTATGGATGTACTTCTTATGGTCCAGGACAGTTTAACGGAGGCTCATGGACCGAGATTTGCACTTCCTCCTGGTGCAAGATGGTTGTTTGAGAAAATGATTGAGTGGGGAAAGCTGGGAAAGAAAAGTGGTGAGGGATTCTACAAGTGGGTGGAGGGGAAAGCGGAGATACCAAGAGCTGATCCGGTAGATATCCTTCATATAGTTGCTGCTGCTGTCAATGAAGCATTTAGAGAACTTGAGGAAGGTTTGACGGACAGAGAGACTGTGAATATCGCATACAAGCTCGCTACAGCATCTCCAGTTGGAATATTTGACGTTGCTGAGATGCTCGGATATAGGACCCTCATAGATGTTCTGGAGAAGAAATTTGAAGAAACGGGTGCAGAAGTCTTCAAACCCTGTGAAATGCTGAAAAAGATGGCGGAGGTAGAATGATGAAGGAAATAATTTTCCACGGTGATGACGTACTCGTGTACGATTTTCCCAGTGAGGTAGACATTATCTACCCACCAGAACCTTTGAAGCCAAATCTATCGGCGAGAGAGATTGTGAGCAAGGCTCTCGATGAGGCGGAAGAGACNCTGGAGGAAATTGTCGGGAAGGATTCAGAGGTTGTCATCGCATTTGACGATGTCAGTGTGCCACTCCCACTACCAAGGAACGATCCACGAAAAATTATGGCTGAAGAAGTTTTGAAAAGGTTGAAGAATGCAGGAATTGACAAGAATAACATCCTCTTCATCTGTGCAACTGGAATGCACAGAAAGTGCAGCAGAAGTGAACTCAAATCCATGCTGGGTGATATAGCTGTTTCATACAAGACCATCAATCACGACTGCAGAGAAGTTGTTTCTCTCGGTGAAACTGAGTCGGGCTATAAAGTTGAGATTAACGAGTACGCTGCTGATGCCGATGTGTTGATTTATCTCAGCCTACCATTCCTTCCGATGAACGGTGGCTGGAAATCGATCGCTGTTGGACTGGGGAGTTATGAATGTATAAGGCAGCATCATATTCCCGAGGTTCTGATTCAGGGCTCTTACATGAACCCCAGTTCAGAAATGCATGGAGTAATAGAGGAGATAGGAAAGCATGTGGCCGAACATGTACGGATCTTTCAGGTTGAAGTGGTGGTAGATAACAGTTTTTTCAGCGGTTTTGTTAGTAAATCTTGGGAAAAAATTAGGGGAAAGGAGAAACTGGATCAGAAACTCATGTTAAGGTTTTCCAACCTCATGCCAGCAGTGGTTAAATCTGCGGTCAGGAGATGGTACAGAGCAGGATATGAAGTTGCTTATGCTGCTGCTGGAGATGTGGAGAAAGTCCATCAAAAAGCTCTGGAAAAAATAGACGAGCACAGAGGAGTTGAAATTAAGGAGAAGTACGACGCACTTATATTTGGACTTCCGAATATGTCACCGTACAATGTAGGTTCTGAACTCAATCCTGTTCTGTTTCACACTCTCGTGAGAGGTTATCTCTGTAATATGTTTGAGAAAATACTCGCAAAGAACGCTGCATTTATTGTCCAGAATCCTGTCACAGAAGTCTTCGATGAAAAGCAGCATCCGGCATACAAAAAGTTTTACTATGAGTACCTTGCAAGGGGTAAAGTCACTCTGGAAGAGCTTGAAAGAGCTGAGGAAGAACTCATCGAAGATTCAAGACTGATGGAGGCTTACGCTGAAAATCTTGCTTATCATCCAGCTCATGCTGTGATTGCTTATTACTGGGGTTCTCTGGGATTTAAAAGATTGAAAAAGNTGATAGTCGCTGGAAGCTCGTCAAGAGCACTGAAACCTCTCGGATTTGATTCAGCGAAAGATCTGAAAGAAGCAATTAGAATTCTGAAGGAAATAGGTCTTAGTAAAATCGCATATGTCAGTTTACCGCCGGTCTTCTTTGCTAAATGACTTCTGGAATTCCGTAGCAGAGATGTGGTGTTTCAATGATTTTACAATACAAAATAGAGACTCTGTGTAGCGGAAGGATTTTATAAAGACTCACAGCCACGGGTGTATGCAGTTCAACTACGAAAAAGTGAAACCACCAGAAGGAGGAGAGAAAATAAAATATGAGAATGGAAACCTCATAGTTCCTGATAACCCTGTGATACCGTATTTTGAGGGAGATGGGACGGGTAAAGACGTTGTCCCTGCAGCTTTAAGAGTCCTTAACGCTGCTGCTGAGAAAACAGGTAGAGAAGTAGTTTGGTTTAAGGTGTTTGCAGGTGAGGATGCGTACAGGATGTATGGCACTCATCTACCCGAAGATACTCTGAATGCCATAAGGGAGTTCAGAGTCGCGTTTAAGGGTCCGCTTACAACTCCAGTGGGAGGAGGATATCGAAGTTTGAATGTTACAATAAGGCAGGTNCTGGACTTGTATGCAAATGTGAGGCCGATTTACTATCTTAAAGGTGTTCCGAGTCCAATAAAGAATCCTGAGAAAGTAAACTTCGTAATTTTCAGGGAGAATACNGAAGACGTTTACGCTGGAATAGAGTGGCCTCGTGGAAGTGAGGAAGCATTGAAGGTTATAAGATTTCTTGAAAAAGAATTCGGTGTACGTATACGGGAAGATTCAGGAATAGGGATAAAGCCAATCAGCGAGTTTGCAACGAAAAGACTTGTGAGAATGGCGATAAAGTATGCGATAGAAAACAACCGGAGTAGCGTTACTCTCGTTCATAAGGGCAATATAATGAAGTATACTGAAGGAGCGTTCAGAGATTGGGGTTACGAGGTTGCAAAAGAGGAGTTTGGTGACTACTGCATAACTGAAAGTGAACTTTACGATGAATACGGTGGAAAGCAACCAGAAGGTAAGATAGTTGTGAAGGATAGAATTGCAGACAACATGTTTCAGCAGATTCTCACAAGGACAGCTGAATATGATGTCATAGCGTTACCAAACCTTAATGGTGATTATCTCAGCGATGCTGCGGCAGCTCTTATAGGTGGTCTTGGTATAGCACCTGGCAGCAATATAGGAGACGGAATAGGTGTGTTTGAACCTGTCCACGGCTCAGCCCCCAAATATGCTGGATTGAACAAGGTAAATCCCACAGCCCAGATCCTGACAGGTGCGCTGATGTTTGAATACTTGGGCTGGAAGGATGCGAGCGAGATGATAAAAAGAGCGGTGGAGTTGACAATCAGCGGTGGAACTGTCACATACGATATTCACCGTCATGTTGGNGGAAATCTTGTGGGAACGAGGGAATTTGCAGATGCAGTTGTGGAAAACCTTGAATCGCTATGAGATCTGGGATGATGAAAATTGATATTCTTGATAACCCAAAAATTCAAATTTATGGTGCAGGAATGGCTGGAAGCTTCTTATATCATCTGCTGAAAGAAGATGGTTTTGATGTTACTATTTTCGATAAAAGAAAAACTCCTGATTGCAGATGTGGGTGGGGGACGGTTTACAGCGAGGCAAAGGAGATTTACAGAAAAATTGGTTTGAGTTTTGACGAGTATGNCCTCGTAAAACCGAAAGGTGTCGTGGCGAATGGGGTTTTCTTTAAGAATAAAGATCTCGTTACATTTGACAGAAAAAAGCTTCTCGAGGATCTCTGGCAGGAAATGGACTTTGAAGAAAGAAGAAAAGTAGATATCATCATAGATGCAACAGGTGTGGCGAGAGCAATTCTGCCACCTATCGAAAACGACAGGGTTGGGATTGCATATCAGTGTGTGGAAAAACATGATGCCGAGGACAATTTCTACATCCATCTGGAAAAAACCGGCTATGCCTGGGCTTTTCCCCTTGCTGATGGAAAGTGGCATATAGGTGCTGGAGAGATGGAGAAAGAGAGAGTAATCCATCTTCTTGATGGATTGAGAAAAAGATACGGGTTTAAAAATTCAGAGAGTGGTGTCTGTAACTGCTGGGGTAGTTTGAGGATGATGAAACTCTCCGATTGCAGACCATTTATTTACGAGAATATTGTGGGCGTTGGAGAATCTATTGGAACTGTGAGTGGAGCTGGGGAGGGGAACATACCATCATTGATTTCAGCTAATGTCCTCTTTGAATGTTTAAAAGAGGGAAGGCTGGATGAATACGAAAAAAGAATATTCAGAGAACTCGAGTGGGTTGAAAATGAGCAGAAGTTCGTAGAAGCTCTGCTAAACAGAAAGGTCTTTTCGGTAATAAAACTTCTCCCCAAAATAATCGCTCACGAGAAAAAGAGAACTGTAGAACACTCGATAATGGATATCAAGAAGCTACTCGATCTACGAAGTTAAAANGGAGATAATATGAGTTTTAAAAGATTCTCCTTTTCCTATAGGGAAACCATTACGACAATCTTAACTGAGAATGAGAAATATTACAAGATTGCGGTTATGGCGATTCTGGAAGCAAGAAATCAGATTGAGAGCCACATTTCTCTCTATCCAGAATTTTTTACAAGTTATGAGCCAGTTGAGTGTGTTNATGCAGATGATGTTGTTATCAGGATGTGTAATGCGGCAAGGATCGCGAAAGTTGGACCAATGGCTGCAGTAGCCGGGACAATTGCTGGTTATGCAGTTGAAAAAATGGTTCAGAGTGGAGCAGAGATTGCTGTGGTTGATAATGGAGGGGATATAGCAATTCATACCGGTGAGGAACTGCTTATCGGGATATATCCATCAGAACTCGCTTTTAGAGTNGATCCAGTAGATTTTCTTGCAATCTGCACTTCAAGTGGAAAAATTGGACATTCTGTTAGCTTTGGATATGCCGATGCTGCAACAGTGATTGCGAAAGACGCAAGCATAGCAGACGCACTTGCAACAGCTCTTGGCAACAGAATTGGAAAGGATTTTGGAAAACAGGAACTTGAAGAAACTGTGTCCGATTTTTATACTGAATTTAAAAATTATGTAGAAGGCATCCTCATAATAAAAGACGAATTTGTAGCGCTGGCCGGGAATTTACCTGAAATTGTAGGGGCAGATGTTAAACCTGAGCTGATAACCAAGGGATAAGTTTGGTTTAACAGCTTAGTTTTGATGAAAAATTTTTGGTTGAGGAATGAAGTGTCTGGCTTTTCTCTCTTTACTGCCCTCTTCGTACTGTTTTTCAGTTTGCGAATTCTTCTCAACATTACTCTCATCACAGCAGCTATTTCCTCGTTGGCGTTCTTTGTCAAGTTATCTGATTATCCATTTGTTCTTCTTGTTTCGTTAGTTTCCTCACATTGGAGATGTGGGTTGCAAAATAATCTCGGGTAAGACAATGTTTCACAAAGTTTTTAAATCATCAAAAATTAAATTTGGTATGGAGAAATATGATGTTATAATTATCGGTTGTGGAGTCGCAGGTCTTACAGCTGGCACTCTGTTGAGTAGTGAAGGAAAGAGAGTGCTTCTTCTGGATAGAGGTGATCGCCTCGGAGGTAGAGCATGCAGTTTTGAGTACAGGGGTTTCATCTTTGATTATGGTATGCACCTCATGATCACATCAGGCGCGAGTGCTTTGGGACAGGTACTGGATATGCTTGGGATACAGGTGGAGTGGTGTGAGATTCCCGGTTTGAGAGTATATACAGAGAAGGGCTGGAGAGACATGACAGAACTTGTTCCCTTTGATGATCCTGATTTTTCGTCAATTGCTGCTGAAATAATAAATATTCCAGAAGACGAGCTCTGGAAATACGATGACAAGTCAATCGAAGACTGGATACGCGAGCGGACAGATAATAAAACTATTCAGGATGTCNTTCGCGCAATGGCTATGGTTATTACGACTCTGCCCGATNCCAACGACATAGCGGCATCCGAGGTAATATTTTCAATAGGTCGCATTCTCAAAACAGGTAAATTTGCAGGAGTTCCGAAGGGTGGTTTTAGTAAACTCTGGAAAGCGATGTACGATTATCTGGTATCGAAGGGAGCCGAAGTACGACTAAGAACAAATGTGGCACGCATTGTGATTGAAAATCAGGAAGTAAAAGGTGTGATGGTTGAGANAGAAGTAGATCCGGAATTCTACATGTCAAAATACGTTCTGGCAGATGAAGAGTTCATTGAGGCTCCATTGGTAATCTATACCGGAATGATCTGGGACATATTCCGCATTGTCCCTCGCAGTGTCTTTCCTGCCTTNTTCCAGAAGATGGTNGANGGACTTAGAGGAAATACTACATCTGCCCTGGGATGGGCAATCTTGGCCATGAGAGAACCGGCGACGGAGAGTTTATGCCATCACGTTGTTTACAAATTAAAGCGAACAGGACTGCCTCTGCAGTTTCTACCTATCACAAACGTTGATCCTTCAGTCGCTCCTGAAGGTAAACACCTCTTTATAGGCGGTTGCCCGTGCGAACTTGATATTAACGATAGAACACTTGTGGACGAAAAGATTGAAGCGCTGAAAGAAGACCTTGAGGAACTTTTTCCGGGAATATGGGATAAAGTGGAATGGGCAGTAAAGGGAACTTTTACTGGAATCGACGGGATAGCTCGACGCCCTCGATGTGTCGGTGTCTTTCGACCAGACTACAAAGCACCCGGTGTGGATGGNCTCTTCTTTGCTGGAGACACCGTGCGGGGAAGAGGAGTGGGTATGGACTTTTCTGCCCGNTCAGCTGTTCGTTGTGTGGAAAGAATACTTGGTAAAAGCTTTGGAATTGAGTGATAGAATTTCTAAGCGATATAGTTTCAGATCAGCGTGAGTTGTCAGTG
>Ga0180908_1072_pt1 | contig 11690 bp, 13 predicted proteins | sample Deesub1362A_J573_FD_124169 | JGI IMG/M metagenome (GOLD analysis project Ga0180908, IMG submission 124169) | Archaeoglobus sp. JdFR-41 | reverse complement strand
AAAATTAACGCATGGAAGATATGGCAAGGCTGGGTGATTTGGCTTTAAAATTGGAGAAATACAGATACAACATAGCTTCGGCAATGGCCTGGGTAATATTTGGAATGGTCTTTGGATCGATGAACATACTTGGCAACAGCCTGATACTTTTCGGTATTCTGGACTACAGGGTATTTTGGGTTCTCGTAGTAATCGCAGGCATAATCAGCGGATATGTTTATCAAAGGATTTTGAAGTACATGCCAAGAGAGAAGGANGTCGAAAAAAGGTGGAGAGGGGGTATTATTTTACTCTTTACGCCGTTTATAGTTTTCTACGCATTACTTCCGCAGGCAGTTAATGTATCAGCTCTCTACTTTAACACGATCTGGTATCTCTCTTTAGGTTTAGGATTATTCCTCTGCGGGCTGTACNCTGAAAGAAAACCTCTAATAAGAGTGATGACCTATGCAGGAATTCTAATCGTCTTGAGTTCAATTGTACTGTATCCGATCTCAAAACTGCCAATGAGCTTTAATATCATCATAGCCTCCGGATTATTATGCCTCTCCATGATGCTACTGATATACTTCACTACAGCAATGTACATCTTCTTCAAGGCAGAGAAGATTGTCCATGCTTGATGATAATATCGTGCATCCAAAAAGGATCGTTATAATGACAGTTCTTTTTATTTTTAGAGAGATGACGGAAGGTGACCTATCCAAAGCCACTGGCATTGATTGGGGTAGTCTAACCACACATCTCACGAGGCTTGAAAGAAATGGATATATAGAAAGAAAAAAGGTAATAACAAACAAAGGTTTAAGGACAATTGTTAGAATTACCGATACTGGATATAGAACGTATAAAGAAGAAATTGAAAAGCTCAAGAATTTAATTAAAAAAACAGAGTGGTAATATATCGGGAAATAAGTAACGAAGAATTTGACTTGATATGAATTCAAACGTGGCCTGGATTGACAAACTATTTTAAAAAATGGATGTTTAAAGAATTACATGTTGCGGAGAGAGGAGGATTTCAGAAATGAGGGTGTGAGAATCGTAGCATTATTGATGGCAGAAAGTGCCAGAACGGCTCCTAAATCAAAAGGTGAAGACGATGTTGAAATAATATACTTGGACGGAGAGGAACTGAAAAAACTTGCTGATAAAATGGAGGAACTTGCAGGAGAGGAAGGTAGAGATAGAGACTTTATCAGAGATGCAGAAAGTGTTAGAAAGTCACAGGCCATTCTCCTTCTTGGAGTGAAAGGAGAAAAGTCGATAGGTGTTAACTGTGGAGCTTGTGGATTTGAAAACTGCTCTGAATTTAAAAAGATAACCAGAAGGAAGGGAAAGGATTTTACCGGGCCGAACTGTGCTTTCAAGGTACTTGATCTTGGAATTGCACTGGGTTCCGCTGTTAAGGTTTCCGCAATTCTGGGTGTAGATACACGCATAATGTACAGAATAGGAGCTGCCGCAATGAAACTCGGATTTGTAAGAGGAGATATTGTTATGGGTATTCCCATTTCTGCGACTGGAAAGAGTCCATTTTTTGACCGAAAACAGCCTAAATAGCGTCTGAATAGCCATACTTTTCTCTGGAAGCTCTGCATAAATTTTTAATATCTTGCAATTATTAGAAAAAAGCATGGAGGAGTTTCTTAACAAAGAGTTTTTCGACTGGGTGGGGAGGGCAGCAGAGAAAATAAGGAGTTTTGAGGGAGAGAGAATAACTGTTGTTCATCACAACGATGCTGATGGAATATGCTCTGCTGCAATCCTCTCCAAAGCCTGCGAGTACTGTGGTTTTGATACTGAATTCATCTGTATAGAGAAGGTTTACCCATCAGTTGTTGAAAGAATTCATGAGAATAGAGATGGTGTTGTAATTTACACTGATCTGGCCGGACTTGCTGCAGAAATGATAGACAGAATAAACGCAGGAAGATGTCACGTATTTATCATAGACCACCATCCTGCCAGAGCGATCGAGAGTGACACCGTCTTCGTTCTTGATCCAGAACTTGCTGGGATTTCTGGAGACATATTTATCTCTGCTTCAACCCTCAACTACATATTTTACAGAATTCTCGCTGGTGAAGAGGCCAGAGACTATGCATATCTCGCAGTACTTGGAAGCGTTGGAGATTATCATGACAGAAGCGGTGGAGTTCTCGGATTTGACAGATTTGCTCTCGACGANGCTACAGATACCGGACAGGTGAAGGTGAAGGTGGAGGCGGCGAAAGAGAGGTACTATGTCAAGTTCTTTGATGAGTTTGCCGATGTTATCGCAGCTCGGTTAACAACACTTGGAGCCGTTGGATACGAAAGAAAGGGATACAGACTTGGAATCGANGCCTGCTTCAATGGTTTCAGTGAGAAGACTTTAAGTGAAGTGGAAAGACTCGAAAAAATCCGAACAGAAAAATTCGAGAAAGCAATAGAATTGCTTAAGGATGGTGAGCTTAAGAAAGAGAAGTACTGTCAGTGGTTCCACGTGGGCGATCTTTTCTCACCCATGGGTGTGAAAACNGTTGGTGAATTCTGTGAGCAGATCAAAGACATGACGTTTGTGGATGACAGCAAGTACGTTATCGGATTCCAGAACATGCCCAGAGTTATCCCCGATGTCGGGGAGATTGACTGGAACGTTGCCAAAATGAGCGGTAGAGTTCCACCCCCACTACAGAGAAAGATACTGAGAGGTGAGATGCCCGGACTTGATGTTCTCGTTCCAGAGGCAAGTGAGGCGGTTGGAGGATTTGCTGATGCTACGCATAAAATAGCTGCAGCAACTGTTGTTGAAAGAGGAAAAGAGGAGGCTTTTGTGAAAGCATTCGACAGAATAGCTGGCGAGAAACTTGAAAAACTCTCAGAGAGTGGTGGAGAAAAATGAAGAGACTCGTAATAAAAGACATAGAGAAGTGCGTGGGATGTGCAATATGCATGTATGCCTGCGCTCGAAGATCGGCAAAAAACCCTGAAATAGGAATAGACAGTTCCGGAATTCTTGCAACAAGTCTCAGTGGTTTTGAAAGGGGTGCAACCATAATATTCTGCCATGCTTGTAAAGAGCCTCCGTGTGCTCAGGTATGCCCAACTCGGGCTCTTGTTCCAAAGAAGGGCGGAGGCGTAGTTTTGAGAGAAAAACTTTGCATNGGATGTGGATACTGTCGAGATGCATGCACAATCAATGCCATCTTTGAGAGAGAAGACGGGAAATCTGCTGTTTGTATTCACTGTGGATACTGCGCTGAATTCTGCCCACATGGTGTGCTGGCATACGAAGAGATACACGAGGGGGTGGAGACATGAGGAGTAGAGTTCTCAAAATTGACCTTTCGACATACAGTTACGAAATCGAAGACAGAAGAGACCTATTTGAACAGTGGATTGGGGGAACAGGTGTTGCGGTTCAGCTTCTAAATGAGGAACTCAAACCAAATGCTGACCCACTGGGAGAAGAAAATGTTATAGTTTTTGCAACTGGTCCATTCACACCAGCATACCCCCTTGCTTCTAAAACGGTAGCTCTCTTCAAAAGCCCCCTAACAGGTAATCTGGGCGAGAGTCATGCTGGTGGAAGAACTGCGACAAGTATAGCCAATGCAGGATATGGGGCGATAGTTATCAAGGGGAAGAGTGAGAAACCCATATACGTTGTCGTCGATAACGACAGAGTTTACTTCAGGGATGGAAGGGTATTGTGGGATATCCCTGATTCTCTTATTGTAGGCAGGATAATTGCAGAAAACGAGCCTGGAAGAGGTATGAGNACAATAATGAGAATAGGTGGAGCAGGAGAGAAGCTTGTAAGGTACGCATGTGTCACAACCGAAACCTACAGGCATTTTGGTCGTCTTGGGCTTGGCGCAGTTTTTGGAAGTAAGAGGTTAAAGGCTCTCGTGGTCAGAGGTAGAAAGAAGTTCACACCTGCAAATGGCAAGCTGTTCAGAGAGACATACAAAGACATATTCAGACTCATTCTCGAATCCGATGCCATGAAAAAGTATCATCTTCTTGGTACTGCAGGTAATGTGATCCCTCTGAACGAGATGAGATCACTTCCAACAAGAAACCTTACATCCGCGAGATTCGAGGACGCTGAAGAGATAAGCGGTGAAGCTCTTGCAGAGCACAATCTTGGAAGAAGAATTGCCTGCAATCACTGCCCCATCGCATGTATCCACCTTGCAGTGCTGAGAATTCCATACGAGGATGAGCCTTACTTCTACAAAACCATCATGATCTCTTACGATTATGAGCTTATTTACGCTCTTGGTTCGATGCTCGGGATCGGTAGCAGGGATTCCCTGCTCAGACTAATACACAGGGTGGAGATGTACGGGCTCGATGCCATGAGNACGGGTGTATGCCTCGCCTGGGCTACTGAAGCATACAAAAGAGNGATAATCACCGAAAACGAGACACTTCTCCCACTGAACTTTGGCGATGTTGACTGTTACCTTAAAGCTGTCGAATATATATACCTGCAACCAAATGATTTTTACGANGCTCTTGGAAGAGGAGTGGATTACGCATCCAGTGTTTACGGTGGAAAAGAGTTTGCTCTTGCTTTTGGAGGGAATGAGATGCCAGGATACCACACAGGTTATGCTGCCCATCTCGGGTTCCTTACAGGCATGAGACACAGTCATCTCGATTCAGCCGGTTACAGCCTTGACCAGAAAATCAGAGATTACACACCACAAGAGGTAATTGATAAGCTCATTCAGGAAGAGTCGTGGAGACAGATTCTTTCAAGCCTTGTTGTCTGCTTTTTTGCCCGGGGTATTTACACTCCCGATGTTATAGTAAAGGCATTCAAACCGCTTGGAGTTGAGATAGATGAGGATGAACTTGTGAGGAAAGGAGAGGAAATTTACAGAGAGAAAATGAAGCTTAAGATGAAAATGGGCTTCGATCCGGAGAAGCTTCAACCACCAAAGAGGATTTTTGAAGTTGAATCGCTTCANGGAAAGCTCAATGAAGAGTTTATCAGTGAGGCTCTGGAATACTACAGGAAAAAGATAAAAGAAATCGCAGATTGATAGCCGTGTGAAAGAAGTTAAGTTTGAANTACCATGAAAGTAGCCGTAATAGGCGCGGGAAATCTTGGAATGGCGCTTGCAAAAAATGCTGCGAAAAAGGTAGATGTAATTGCAATTAAGAGGCATGTAGAAAAGAAGACTNTTGAGAGGATCACTTTCAAAAGCAGAATTGAAGACGCAGATGGANGTGATGTTTATCTCGTAACNCTCAAACCAGATGTTTTCAGAGAAAACTTGGAAAAGATAGGTGATGTTGCTGGTGGTCGTCCAGTCGTCAGTTTTGCAGCAGGTGTTAAACTAAAAGAAATGAAAAAACATATCGAAAGGCCATTCAGGGCCATAACAAATCTGGCAATCGAAGATCGCTCTCTCGTAGCATGTTACCCAGCTGAAACGGTTAAACATCTTGAATTTCTTGATGCCGAATTCCTTGAATGCGACAGTGAGGAGGAGCTGGAAGTAATGATCTCGTACATAGGTAGCTCGCCTGCAATTCTCGCCTGTTTGATACATGCTTTCATTCTCTCTGCCATCAAGGATGGTGTACCGTACGAAAGAGCAATCAAAGTTGCAGTATCATCCTTCCGAAATTCTTCAGATCTGTATCTTAAATANGGTCTTGATGAGATGCTTAAAAGAATCGCAACTCCTGGCGGAACGACCATTGAGGGAATTCTAAAAGTTACACCTGCGAAAATTCTTCTGATTGATGCTTTGCTTGCATCATCATCTAAAGCGAGAAGACTTTAAATCAGAGGTTTGTTTGAATGAGACTTGCAATTATCCGTTTTCCAAGAATTCAGTTAAACTCCGGACAACCACTTGTAAAGTCACTCATCCAGTCCCGATACTACAGGTTGCTAAGACCTGTTGCATGGATATGCTTCCTTCTCCCATTTGCAGTTGGCTTTGGGATTTCAGCTGGAAGTGCAGTTCAGATCACTCAAATTGCCCTTGNATTTGCCTCATTCATTTTCTGGATGAGCTTCAGCTTTACTGTAAATGCAATTTACGATAGAGAAGTGGACTGTTTTCACGATGGAAGTGTCAAAGACATAAATCTCTCTAACCANCCGATTGTGACTGGTGAGATTTCGATTAGAGAAGCAAGAATTATCGCTTTCTCATCTCTTTCAGTATCCATCTTTCTGGCGTCACTTGTCAACACACAATTTTTGCTGGCAATTCTTCTTGCCAATTTCCTCGGGTACATTTATTCTGCTCCACCAAGAGTGAAAGCGATTCCTCTTATGGATGTTGTCTGCAACTCTCTGGCGTCAGTTGTTGCATTTTATGCTGGTTTGATGATTGGTGGAGTTATGCCTGAACTGGATGTCTGCATCGCAGCTTTCGTGCTTGCTTCTGTGTTTTATGTTCCAACAGTTGTTTCCGACTACAAATTCGACAGTATGGCAGGACTTAAAACCACTGCTGTTTTTTTCGGCCCAGAAAAAGTTATCAAATCGCTCTACATACTCATGGCTATTGCTGTTCTGTCCTGGGTTCACGTCCTATTTTCAACAGATATCACAGAACTGAAAATCCTTTCAAGTGTCATAATACCATACACAATTGCTTTCACATTTCTGATCAATATGCAGTGGGATAGAGGGAAACTCAACGTCTCTCCAAGAGTTCTTCTTGTACCGTTTGGCATTATTTCAACTATTTTTATATTTTATGGTTTTATCAAGACTGTTAACTGACTTGGTTGAAAGATAAATACAGAGTTGCCGATGCTCTTATTTATCGCCGTAACACATTATGAATGTGAACACCTTTGGACANGTCTTCAGGGTGGCAACATGGGGAGAGAGTCATGGAACAGCCGTTGGATGCGTTGTAGATGGCTGTCCNGCTGGCTTAAAGCTATCAGAGGAGGACATACAGAAGGAACTTGATAGACGAAAGCCGGGAGGTGCTTACGCATCAAAAAGAAGTGAAGAGGACAGAGTTGAGATACTTTCAGGAATTTTTGAAGGTGTAACACTTGGAACGCCAATATCGATGATGGTCAGAAACGTTGATGTTGATTCATCTGCATACGAGGAAATCAAGACTGTTCTGCGTCCGGGACACGCTGATTTTACCTATTTGGCTAAATTTGGTATCAGAGACTGGAGAGGTGGTGGAAGAGCTTCTGCAAGAGAAACTTTGGCAAGAGTTGCTGCTGGCGCAATCGCCAAAAAAATTCTTTCCCATTTCGGAGTGAAAATTTACGGATACTCCAGAGAAATCGCCGGAATAAGATGCAAGGTTGATGATGTTGAAAAGGCTTTTGAGATCGCAGAGAGAAATCCTCTACGATGTCCAGACGAGGAGGTCAGGAAAGAAATAGAGGGAGCTGTAAAAAAGGCTATTAAGGAAGGAGACAGTGTAGGCGGTATTGTAGAAGTTGTTGCAAGAAACGTACCGGCAGGAATTGGTGAACCGGTTTTTGGAAANCTTGATGCCTATCTGGCATATGCAGTGATGGGAATTCCCGCTGTAAAGGGTGTAGAGATAGGAAGTGGGTTTGAGGCAACAAGGAAAAAAGGAAGTGAGAACAACGATGAAATTATTTTAAAAAATGGTAGAATAAGCTTTGCTTCTAACAATGCNGGTGGAATTCTTGGAGGTATCTCCACTGGACAGGACATTGTGCTCAGAGCTGCTGTGAAGCCCACCTCATCCATTTCGAAGAAACAAAGAAGCGTGGATTACGAAAAAATGGAAGAAGTCGAAATAAGTGTTAAGGGAAGACATGANCCCTGTATAGTTCCCAGAGCAGTTCCAGTTGTTGAGGCAATGGTTGCTCTCGTACTTGTTGACTGTATGATGCTTCAGGGTTTGATACCTCGAAGTCTCAGAAAAACTCAACTTTGAGATTTGGAAACCACACTCAATTCCCCCATACTATTAAATATTAAAAATGATATAACAGTGTTATNAACGGTTACATGCACTACTGGAACTGGTGGAGTTTTCCACTTTTCGGAGGAATGATGATTTTCTGGTTCATCCTGTTCCTCTTTATCGGATTTCTCGTTTACCAGGACGCCAACAAGAGAGGTATGAACGGCCTGCTGTGGTTTATTCTGGTACTTCTCCCCATGATAGGCTGGATATTCCTGATAATCTATCTTATCGTAAGAGAGAGTAAAGGCGAAAAAGACTCGAAAGCTCTGGAAATCCTCAAGGAGAGATACGCAAGAGGAGAAATAACTGATGAAGAGTACCAGAAAATGAAGAAAGAACTTGAAAAAGATTAGGTGATTGAACATGNGCAATAGAGAGGGCAACGGGAAGAACNTACACCACGAACATTCAGGCATGACCGGAATGGAACATGAAGGGCACACCGAAGTGCACAATATGCACAAACCTCCTGAAAATGGAAAAGAGTTGAAAAACCACGCAAAGCACAAGTTAAAACACGAGAACCACCATCAGCACATGCTGGAAGATTTCAAGAGAAGATTCATAGTATCTGCGATCCTGACAATTCCTGTCTTAATACTATCCCCAGCAATTCAGAGTTTTCTCGGTTACCGAATCGATTTACCTGGAAGCAACTATATCCTGTTTGCTCTTGCATCGTTCATTTACCTTTACGGTGGTTACCCATTTCTGAAAGGTTTTACTGATGAACNGAAGAAGAAGCAGCCAGGAATGATGACGTTGATAGCCGTTGCGATAAGCGTTGCTTACTTCTACAGCTCTGCAGTTGTTTTCGGTCTTGCTGGTAAATTTTTCTTCTGGGAGCTTGCAACCCTTATTGACATCATGCTTTTAGGACACTGGATCGAGATGAGATCTGTTCTTGGTGCATCCCGAGCTCTCGAAGAGCTCGTCAAAATTATGCCTTCCACTGCCCACCTTGTGAAAAATGGTACTACGATTGAGATAGATGTGGAAGAGCTCAAACCCGGTGATAAAGTCCTCGTCAAGCCTGGAGAAAAAATCCCCGCTGATGGGATCGTCGTTGAAGGTAGAAGCTACGTCAATGAAGCCATGTTAACTGGAGAGAGCAAACCCGTGGAGAAAAAGGTTGGAGATGAGATTATTGGCGGAGCGGTAAATGGCGACGGTTCACTTGTTGTTGAAATAAGAAGAACTGGAAAAGACACCTACCTGAGTCANGTTATTGAACTTGTTAGACAGGCTCAGGANAGCAAATCGAGAACACAAGACCTGGCAAATAGAGCTGCCCTCGTTCTCACAATTGTGGCTCTCACCGTCGGTATTGCGACTCTCATAATCTGGCTCTCTTTTGGAATGGAATTCGTCTTCGCCATAGAGAGGGCTGTGACAGTGATGGTTATAGCCTGTCCTCACGCTCTCGGACTTGCAATACCACTCGTCGTTGCAGTTTCAACATCTTTGGCTGCTAAATCAGGTTTACTCATCAGAGACAGACAGGCTTTTGAGAGGGCCAAAGACTTAAAGGCGGTGGTATTTGATAAGACAGGGACTCTCACTGAAGGAAAATTTGGAGTTACGGACGTAATCCCGCTAACAGAGATCAGCAATGAGGACGTTCTTCGACTTGCAGCAGCTCTTGAATCGCATTCAGAACACCCGGTAGCCAGAGGAGTAGTTGAACACGCAGAAAAAATTGGTCTTGACATTCCAGCGGTCGAAGACTTCAAAGCACTGCCCGGAAGAGGAGTAGAAGGAGTGGTTAACGAGAAACGGCTGAAAGTTGTCAGTCCGGGTTATTTGGCCGAGAATAGAATAGAAGTTGGCAGCGAAGAGGTGGAAAAAGTAAAGAAACACGGTAAAACAGTCATATTCCTTTTGAAATCAGATGAGTCAGGAAATGAGAAACCTGTAGCAGCAATAGCTCTCGCTGACATGGTCAGGGAGGAGTCAAGGGAAGCTGTTGAGAGATTGAAGTCCATGGGAGTTCGTTGCATGATGCTGACTGGTGATAACAAGTTCGTTGCCAGGTGGGTTGCAGAAGAACTTGGACTCGATGACTTTTTTGCTGAGGTTCTGCCGCATGAAAAGGCTGAGAAAATAAAAGAAGTTCAGAAAAAGTATGCAGTAGCGATGGTTGGAGATGGCATCAACGATGCCCCTGCTTTAGCTCAGGCGGATGTGGGAATTGCGATTGGAAGCGGTACGGACATAGCGGTTGAAACGGCTGACATAATCCTGGTGAGAAACGATCCAAGAGATGTTGCTGATGTGATCGAACTCTCAAGAAAGACCTACAGAAAGATGTTTCAGAACCTGCTGTGGGCTACGGGCTATAATGTTGTCGCAATTCCTCTTGCTGCTGGAATTCTATACTCCTACNGTGTGCTTCTAACACCTGCAGCAGGAGCGGTTCTCATGAGTCTGAGCACGGTGATAGTTGCAATAAATGCAAGGTTGTTGAAATAATCAATTATTTAAAATTTTGAGAGAACTGAATTCATGAANCCATCTGAATTTGCAGTAGTTGTAGGAAGGTATCTGAAACTGCCAACGTTTCCCATAGGTTTTAAACTTGTTAGAAGTGAAAAAGAGGTGCCATCAAAAGCGAAGAAATTTGANGGGCTTACAATCTGTCAGATNTACAACATGGCAAGACGATACAGATGGACTGTATACTTCGACATGAGAACTACATGCCCAATCGGACTGGTTGCATATGGCCTTGCTGAACCAGATGAAGCTTACAGTAGTGGAAAGCTTGCTGTTAATGCTGGATATGCAGTAAACGAGGAGATAGGCGTCGAGTTTGAAAGAGCTGTACCAAAGCTGGAATATGGAAAATATGCTGGATGTGTCGTCTCACCACTTGAAAGAGATGAGATCATACCCGATTTTGCTGTGATTTATGGAAACCCGGCTCAAATTCTCAGACTTGTTCACGCAGCACTCTACAAAAAAGGAGGAAAGCTTGAAACTTTTATTCTTGGAAGAGCCAGCTGTGCTGAATATCTTGGAGCACTAATTGACAGGACACCAAGATTCGTCCTTCCATGCTATGGAGACAGGGTTTTCGGTCTTACGCAGGATGATGAAGTTGCCTTTGCATTTCCATTCGAGATTGCAGATGAAATAGCAGAAGGGCTGGAAGCCACACACAGAAAAGGGATCAGATTTCCCATACCTGCCACAGGGCTTCGCGTTGAACCAATTCTCCCCGAAAGCTACATGGAGTCCGTTAAAAACATGAAAAACAAGATTGAAAGAAAATCCAAATAACGGGGAAAAAACAAATACGTGATATGATCGTTGAAATTTCTGCTGTTCCGGTAGGAGTTGGCCAGTCANTGAGCAGATACGTTGCCGAAGTAATACGGATACTGGAGAAAAGAAATTTGAAATTCCAGCTGAATCCGATGGGAACTGTTATAGAGATTGAGAGTTTCAGTGATCTTGGNGATCTGCTAAATGAGATTGATTCAAAACTTTACGAACTTGGTTCATCCAGAAATTACTACGTTATAAAAATTGACAGTGCAAAGAAAAAAATGGAGGAAAAATTGAGCTCTGTAATTGAGAAGCTGTAGTTCATCATATAGTAGGCTCAGGATTTCACTCCCAGTTCCCTTTTAAGTCCCTGCTCAGCAATCCTCCTTAAATACTCCACCTGATCTATCTCCGCCCTGTACGGGACGGTAATCATTCTCTGCAATCTCTCCATAACCCTTTTTGGATTTGAGATTCCGT
>Ga0180908_1082_pt1 | contig 12488 bp, 11 predicted proteins | sample Deesub1362A_J573_FD_124169 | JGI IMG/M metagenome (GOLD analysis project Ga0180908, IMG submission 124169) | Archaeoglobus sp. JdFR-41 | reverse complement strand
TTGATCAGGTTACTTAAAGAAAAGATTTGCGGTTGAGACATTTTTAAACTTCATGCTCCCTGAGTAACTTCAAGGAGTGCTCAATCCCTCTTTTTAAAACCTCAAGATCGTCAATATCACCAAGTTTTCTCTCGATTCTGAATTTATCCAGGTCAAAACAGGCAGTATATACTTCTTCCACCTCTCCGCTGTTCAACTCTCTTGTAATCTGAGCTTTTGCCAAAATTACTTTCATAAATTCGTCATTCATTCTGTTATATGGCTCAACTTCCTGATCTCTAAGCCATTCTTCGATACTCCACTCCTTCTCTTTCTCAAATCCTCTGCAGAATTCCTCTTTTAAGAGGTAGTAAAACACACTATCTCCTTTTTTCATTCTAACAAGTGGGTAAAGTCTGCAAGAAGTTGGTCTGTCCCTGTAAACCATGCAACCGTCTTTACTGACAAAAGGACAGTTTCCATCTTGGTTCATTTTCAACGTCACAACAGGTAAACCCGTCNCATAACCAATGTGCCACTCTGTGTACACCTTCAGAAATTCTGAGGAGGTCATATCAAGTGCTCTTTTTAGTCTGAGCACATCGTATGGTGTTAGGATTAGGTTCAAATTTTTGCAGCATTCATTGAAACATTCAATGCCTCTGTAGCAGAAAAATGTGAATCGATCCTCCTTGGAAAGATACACCAGATCCTGAACTTCGGACTCCATCAGAGATTGCAAAATTTAAAAAATAGTTTGCATAATCAGCCTACAAAGTCCTCTGGCTTGGGGATCTCGAGTTTGAGCCCCTTTCTTTTTCTCACTTCCATGACAAAGTTCTCAAGCAATCCCTGNGGAACNTGTTCAAATCCAGCATGTTCCGTACTCCATATAGCTTTACCTGATGTTGCTGATCTGATATCTCCGGCAAAACCGAACATTTCCTTAACCGGGGCTTTTGCTACAACAGTGACCATGTCCCCTTCCGTCTTCATTTCAAGAATCTGCCCCCTTCTTCCCTGTATCTCTCTTGTTACACTTCCAAGCATATCCTGCGGTACGGTTATGAACACCTTNTGGTACGGTTCAAGGAGTGTTGGTTGTGCCTGGAGCATTGCTGCAAAAATTGCAGATCTCACAGCTGGAATTACCTGTGCTGGACCACGGTGAACAGCATCTTCATGCAGCTTACAGTCTACCAGTTTCACCTTGATTCCCATGCATGGCTCTCTCGCAAGGGGACCAGCTCTCATTGCCTCCCTGAAACCCTCAAGTATCAGATCCATCGTCTCGTTGAGATACTGGATTCCCTTCGTGACATCACAGAACAGGTTTCCTTCGTAGTATTCCTCCACTCCTGCAGCTTCCTCACCGGTAAGCCCTGCCTCCTGGAGCTTTCTNCTGCGTTCTTTTTTGTCCATCTTCATGTCAACTTCTCCTTCCTTGAACAGTTTGATCACTTTCTCCGGAAGAGGTTCAACGACAATGTAGAATCTGTTGTGCTTGTTTGGGGACTTGCCTTCAACAGTTGGAGAAGTTGCCGTAACGGTCTCCCTGAAAACGACAATAGGTGGTGAAGTTACAACTTCGAGATTGTATTCTCTTCTTATCCTCTCAACCTTAACTTCAAGGTGCAGTTCACCCATTCCGCTAATGAGGTGCTCCCCAGTTTCTTCATTCAGTGTTATGTGGAGAGTTGGATCTTCCTTTGCAAGTTTTCTCAATACTTCGATAAGTTTTGGTAGATCTCGCGGATTCTTTGCCTCAATGGCCATTGTGACAACAGGTTCGCTGTAGTGCTTTATACTCTCGAATGGAACAAAATCCTCAATGTCTGAGCATGTTGATCCTGCAACAGCGTCTTTCAAACCTATAAGTGCTACTATGTTACCCGCCGGAATCTCACCTACCTCCACCCTTCTCGGACCCATGTAGATCCCTGTGGTCTGGATTCGATTTTTCGCCTTCCTGTCAACGATGTAAAGCTCCTGACCAGGTTTAAGTGTTCCGCTAAAAAGTCTTCCAACCGCAACCTCACCAGCCTGGGGTTCCACAACAATTTTAGTGATCATGAGAGCAATCGGACCATCTGGATCGCATTCCCTCATAGCTTTTCCTTCTGGACTGTTCAGCTCGCCTTTCCATATCACACCAATTCTCTCTTTCTGTGCTTCTACTGGTGATGGCAGGTGTCTGATAACCATGTCGAGAACAACTCGGTGTAGCGGGCTCCTTTTCGATAGTTCCTTTACGTTGTCATCCATGATATACTCATAAACCTCTTTAAACCCAATTCCAGTTGTTTTCTGAGCTGGAACACTTACCGCCCACTTGTAGAGGGCTGAGCCGAACGCAACACTTCCAGATGCCACGTCAAGTTTCCATTCAGAAAACTTCTCGGGTCGCATTGATTTTATGAGCTTGTTTGCTTCGGTTATAACTTTGATTAGTCTCTCCTGCATCTGCTCAGGAGTTAGCTCAAGCTCCTTTATAAGTCTATCAACTTTATTTACAAAAAGTACAGGCTTTACGTTCTCCTTAAGCGCTTGTCTCAAGACTGTCTCTGTCTGAGGCATTACACCTTCAACTGCATCAACAACGACTATAACACCGTCCACAGCTCTCATCGCTCTCGTGACGTCTCCACCAAAATCAACGTGTCCTGGGGTATCGATCAGGTTGATCAGATACTCCTCTCCTTGGTATTCATGAACCATGGACACGTTGGCAGCATTGATCGTAATACCTCTTTCCTGCTCCTGTTCATCAAAGTCAAGGTAGAGTTGCTGACCCGCAAGCTCTTCACTTATCATTCCTGCACCCGCCAGAAGGTTATCACTGAGNGTGGTTTTTCCATGATCGATGTGTGCAACGATGCCCATGTTCCTGATTCTTTCCGGTTTCCACATCAGTTCCTGAATTTTTTCAATTGATTTTTTAGCTCTGACCATTATACCACCCTGTTTTATCTTGCTGATTTGGCCACTCTCTCAACTTCTTCTTTCTTCGAGATTGCATAACTCTTCGAATCATTGTTTGCTGCTGCGATTATCTCATCAGCCAGACACTGAGCTATACTCCTCTTGGACTTAAAAGCTGCTCTTCTCGCCCCTTCAGCAATGTTTCTGAGAGCAACGTCAAGTCTTCGTAAACTCGATGTATCGACAGCTTTTGGAACGGCAATACCTCCATATTTCAATCTGACGATTTCCTCTCTCGGCCCAGCATTTGCGAGGGCATCAACAAGAACTTGAATTGGATTCTTCTTTGTTTTTTTCTCTATTATCTCGAATGCCTCCCTGACAATGTTGTAGGCGAGGATTTTCTTTCCCGTGTTGTGCCCTTTTCTCATAACTTTGTTTATCAATCTCTCAACAATGAAAACGTTTTTCTTGGCAAATGGGACATTCGCATGTCTCCCATGGGTGTGCGGAACGTATTTTGGCTTAAGACAGATGTAGTTTTTCAATGCCTCGTCTTTGACCTCTACTCCCTCAACATCGTACTTTCCAAATACCAGAAGATCCTCTTTTTGAAAACCGTACTTCATCTTCACACCTCTTGCTTCCTGTTATCGAAGCTTCTTTTCCTTTCTTCCTCTCACAAGCTCTTTAAGACTCGTATCGTTTACCTTGACGACTTTGTATCTCACTCCCGGAATGTCTCCCATGCTTCTTCCCATTCTTCCACCAATTTTCTCCACTATCACTTCATCATGCTCATCAATAAAGTTTATGGCACCGTCTCCTGGGCAGAATGCTGTAATCTGTCTTCCGTTCTTGATCAGCTGAACTCTCACAGCTTTTCGTATTGCTGAGTTTGGCTGTCTTGCCTCAATACCTATTTTCTCGAGTACGATACCACGAGCCATCGGTGCTCCCTCAAGCGGGTCTGCCTTCACCGCAAGGCCGAGAACTCTTCTGACGTACCTTCTATCACTCCACCTGAACTTCTTTCGGTTATCCATTAGCTTTCTGGCTGCAAACAAACCTCTTCCCATAATTCTCACCTTATTTTATTTCACGATAATATCTTCGATATCGTGATGCCTTCTTGCCAGTTCCTTTGCTTTATTTATGTTTTTCCCTCCTTTTCCTATCACTATTCCCTTCATATCTGGACTGACGCTTACCTGTGCGATCTTTTTCCCTCCTTTATCCATTAACCTCACATTAACCTTGATGGGTTTAAAAATGTTGAGTATAAACTCCTCTGGGTCGTCTGAATGTTCTATAATCTCAATCTTCTTTCCTATGAGTTCTCTAGCCCTTTCAACGTTTATACCGCCTTTTCCTATTGCAATACCCATGTCACCTCTTTTAACCACAAAAATCACTTTTTCGTCATACACTATGCAGTCTTTGACGCTTGCCCCCGTCAGATTTTCAAAAAGAGTTAAATATCTGATACTCTCTGCTGAAAGTTTAACCCCCATGCTAATCCTCCCCTATGTCACTCAACTTCCTCTGTAACAGCCATGACAGCGACACTNAAGGGTTTTCCGCAAAAAGCTCCAAACTCCATATTGTTTCCCTTAAATCTCAGTATGGGAACGTTGTATTTTTCGATTTCTCTCAGGATCTCCTCAGGGCAGTTAGATGCTACAATGACTGCCTTTGCCTCACCACTCTTGAGAGCCTTCAGCGACCTTTTACTCCCCATATAGTAGTTTCCGGATTTCAAAACCCTCTTTATCAACAATTCCACATCTGTCATTTTTTACCCCCCAGTTTGAGTATCAGTTCAACATCTCCCGTTCCAAGTTTGATGGGTTGACCCACAATAATATTCTCGGTAATTCCTTTCAAATAGTCGACTTCACCCTTTACGGCAGCATCGAGCAGGTTATTTACTGTCATCTCAAAAGCAGCTCTTGCCAGAATACTCTGTTTTTCTCCAGCAACTCCATGTCTCCCAATCTGCCTTAGTTCCCCATCTGCTGTCATGACATCTGCAACCAGCATTATATGTCTCACATCGACCTCAAGACCCTGTTCCTCCAGAGTTGATAGTGCTTCCTGAATTATAGCGTTTCTTGCAGCCTCTATTCCTAAGACTTCATATATCTCGTATATGTCATTTGTCGTGGTTCTGGTTGGGTCCACACCCTTAACTTTCATCACCTTTTTCATGTTGGAGCCTTCAGTGTAGAGGACGTATTCATCGTCCTCTTTTCTTACAATAACTCTTTTAATTTCCTTTATTCCGACCACTACAGTGTTCTTTAACTTCTCAAATGTGTTCATAAGAATCTTGTAGGATGGTTCTTCTATCTGTATAACCAANTTCTCTCCATCCTCGCCAATTTCAGTCTTNAGATTCTTCTCGATCTTTTTCTTCAGGTCTTCCATCGTCAATCCCTTTCTTTCCATTGTTTTCCTGTCTGGTTTTATGATTATTCTAAGATTTCTGATATCCACTTCCAGATCAGCCACATCCCTCACATATGTTGCCTCTATTCTGTTTGCAACCTCTCTTGCCTTCTCTCTATCCTTTGCATAATCAGGGAGAAGCTTTATTGTCATCATGGGTGTTGACGGGTTTTTCCTTACATCAAGTATTTCAATGAGTCTTGGAAGGCCCAGAGTGACGTTTATCTCAGCAACTCCAGCGTAGTGGAAAGTTCTCATTGTCATCTGCGTGCCAGGCTCTCCTATTGACTGTGCCGCCACTATACCGGCNGCTTCTCCAGGNTCTACCAGATTTGCAAGATACGACCTAAAACATTCATCAATAATTTTCTTTGCCTTTGTCTTTGCAACTCCAGCTCTTTCAAGCTCTGCTTTAATTTCTTCTTTGAGAGATGAAGGCATGGGATAGGGTTCAAGAAGAGATTCATAATCCGTATTAGCCATAACCTCACCCTCCTGCAATTTCTCTGACTATCCTTCTAACATCTACAGCCTTACCACGATAACTTTTCGTGGGATCGACTCCATCTTCACCATACCTAAACTGAACGAGTACTCCTGAGCTCTGTTCTCTTACCGTGCCATCATACTCAATTTTTAGATCCTGAAGTGCGTTTATCATCCTTCTCTGGAGGTAACCGGACTGAGAAGTTCTGACAGCTGTGTCGACAAGCCCCTCTCTACCTCCCGCAGCATGGAAGAAGAACTCAATCGGAGACAGTCCTCTTTTGTAACTGTTTCTTACAAATCCTCTTGCCTTTGCACCCAGATCTCCAGGCCTGAAGTGGCTGAGCGTTCTGTTGGTATAGGTAAAACCTCTGCAAATTCTCTCTCCTCTTACCGACTGCTGCCCTATACACGCTGCCATCTGAGTTAAATTGAGCATGGAACCCCTTGCACCGCTTACAGCCATTATAACGGCTGCATTCTCCATTCCAAGATGTCTGCCGGCGATATTTCCTGCCCTATCTCTTGCTCTGCCCAGAACCTGCATGATTCTCATTTCAAGTGTCTCTTCAAGACTTCTTCCGGGCATAGGCTCAAGGTTTCCCTCCCTGTAGGCTTTGATTAGCTCCTCAACTTTCTTTTCCGCTTCCCGTATTACCTCCTCAATCTGCTGCCTCGCTTCTGGAGGAATATCCTCATCATCAATTCCAACTGTAAAGCCCAGTCTGCTTATAACTCTAACAGCAAGCTGGGTCATGTTATCGATAAATTTTCTTGCTTCTGCTTTTCCAAACTTTCTGGTTATTTCATCTATGACAATCCCCTTGAACGCGCCAACAGCTTTCTCGTCAATAGTTCCGGTAATAAGCTCCCCATTGCGGATTACAACATAAGCGTCATTTTCGCAGTTCTCTCTCTTGCACTCACTGCACCCCTGGCATATTTCTGCCCTGAATTCCAGTGTTATTTCAGGAAGTATGAAGCTGAAAATTTCCTTTCCAGTGTATTCGGATTTGACAGGAATCTCTGAAACGTTAAGAGATCTTAAAAACTCCATTGCCTCCTCTCTTGTAAACTTCTTCTCCCCTCTTGTCAGTAAGTAAAGACCACTGATGTGATCATGAATTCCGCCAATAATCGGACCACCGAAACGTGGGGATAGAATGTGCTCCTGAACTGTCATCAGAATTTTTGCTTCGGCCTGTGCTTCCAGACTCTGCGGAACGTGAAGATTCATCTCATCTCCGTCAAAATCAGCGTTGTATGGTGGACAAACAGCAGGATTCAATCTGAATGTTTTGTATGGGAGAACTCTCACATAATGAGCCATGATGCTCATTCTATGAAGTGATGGCTGTCTGTTGAACAGGACTATATCTCCATCCATCAGTTGCCTTTCCACAATCCATCCAGGTTCGAGTTTTTCTGCAATTTCCTCTTTGTTCGTCTCAATCACTCTTATTCTTCTTCCATCAGGTCTCACAACATAATTCGCCTTTGGATGTTCACTTCTGAGAATGAACTCCCTCGCAACCTCTATGTTCTCAGGGGTAACGAAAAGCGGAACTGTGAGTTCTTCTGCTATTTCCTTGGGAACNCCAACCTCATTGATGCTTAGATAGGGATCCGGGCTGATTACNGTTCTGGCAGAGAAATTGACTCTTTTTCCTGAAAGAGAACCTCTAAATCTCCCTTCTTTCCCCTTTAGGCGCTGTGCCAGAGTCTTCAGCGGTCTACCGCTGCGATGTCTTGCTGGCGGTATTCCGCTAACCTCATTGTCAAGATAGGTTGTGACATGGTACTGCAAAAGTTCCCAGAGGTCTTCGAGAATCTGCTGTGGTGCTCCAGCTTCTTTGTTTTCAAGAAAACGCTGGTTAATTCGAATTATATCCACGAGTTTGTGTGTTAGGTCGTCCTCACTTCTCTGGCCGGTTTCGAGTATGATGGATGGTCTGACAGTTACAGGTGGAACAGGTAAAACTGTCAGAACAAACCATTCAGGGCGTGATGATTTTGGATTGAGACCAAATGCTGGAAGATCATCGTTGGGAATTTTCTCAAGCCTTTCTCTCACATCTTTCGGTGTGAGTCTGTGTTCCCCTTCGTAATAGAAAGTTGGTTTCTCAAACTTGATTTCAATCTGATCCTCTCCACAGTGAGGGCACTTCTTTGCCGCCTTTGTAAGTCTAAAAACCTCTTTCACAACATCATCGTAATTCTGGTTGAGTGCCTGTAATCTCTCGATTTCTTCAACGAATTTGTCTCTTCTTTCATCTTTCATCAGTATCCTTCCACATTCCCTGCAGGTTCCATTCAGCAATCTGGCTATTAGCTTCGCATATCCTACATGGATCACTGGAGCAGCGAGTTCGATGTGCCCGAAGTGTCCGGGACACTCTCCTGCTTTTCCGCCACATGTTTTACATCTGAGACCGGGATCTATAACACCCAGACGTGTATCCATCAAACCGCCTTCAATTGGAAAGCCATCATCATCGTAAGTTTCCGGAGTTATTATCTTTGCAACACTCATCCTTCTTATTTCCTGGGGAGAGAGCACCTCAAATTTCAATCCAGCCAGTCTTTTCGGGACCATTAAACCACCTCTCTTTATTTCAGGCTTTGTCCCCCAGAACGATTCGTGGAGCAATTATCATCGATTTGAGTTCGTCAAGGAGTAGCTTAAACGCGTAACTCATCTCAACGCGATGGATGTTGCTCTCATCATCACAGACATTGCAGTACGCTGTGTTTCTGCGGTAGTCATATGTGGCGATGTGACCACAATTTCCACAAACCCATATCTCCACTTTATCCGACTCTTCGAGCAATCTGTCTTTCAAAAGTAACGCCGCTCCATGGCCTATTAACACATCTCTTTCCATTTCTCCAAATCTCAATCCACCTTTTCTGGCTCTTCCCTCTGTTGGCTGTCTTGTCAGAACCTGTACCGGACCCCTACTTCTGGCGTGAATCTTGCTCGATACCATGTGATACAGTTTCTGATAGTAGATAACACCAACAAATATGTCCACAAGGTATCTTTTGCCCGTGATACCATCGTACATGACCTCCTTACCGGTATGACTGAACCCGAATTTTTTCAAAGCTGCNCTAAGATCCTCCTCCTTTTCGCCATGAAAGATCGTTCCATCCACCCTTCTTGCCTCNAGACAGCCGACTTTACCACCAATCATTTCAAGCACATGGCCAACGGTCATTCTCGATGGAATTGCATGTGGGTTNATTATTAGATCGGGTACTATCCCCGATTCTGTGAATGGCATGTCTTCCTCAGGAACAATCAAACCAATCACACCTTTCTGTCCATGTCTCGATGCGAATTTATCGCCAAGTTCAGGTATTCTGAGATCTCTGACCCTCACCTTCGCGAGTTTTGAGCCACCTTCAGATTGCATCAGGAAAACAGCATCGACAATCCCCTTCTCATTGCTTCTCATCGTTATGGAGGTTTCCCTTCTCTTCTGAGGTGATATTCCCAGTTCTGTTGGTTCTTCAAGAAATCTCGGAGGAGAAGTTTTTCCAATTAGCACATCATCAGGTCCAACTTCTGTTTCGGGGAACACCAGTCCATCTTCATCGAGATGTGCGTACTCTTCCGCTCCTCTGAACCCGGAAACATCTGAACCAGGAATCTCAAACCTGTCCTCCTGTCCTCCTGGATATCTCATCTCTTCTGTTTCGTAGGTTCTGAAGAAGAAAGATCTGCCCAGTCCCCTATCCACACTTCCCCTATTTATTATGAGTGCATCCTCAATATTATATCCCTCGTAACTCAGCACAGCTACAATAAAATTCTGGCCTGCTGGTCTCTCATCAAAGTTGATCTCTATCTGAGTATCAGTGGTTACTATGGGTATCTGGGGATGCTGCAGAAGGTGTCCCCTTGTATCAGCCCTCCAAGCAAAGTTCGAGTATGGAATTCCAAGACTCTGTTTTATCATTGCAGCTCCCATTGTATTGCGAGGTGATGCGTTGTGCTCGGGGTAAGGGATACTTCCCGTGCATATTCCGGTTATGAGGCTTGGATCGAGTTCGAGATGTGTATGCTCAGGTGTAAGCTCATGTTCATAAACAGCAACATAAGCATTCTCCTCTTCTTCTGAGTCCAGAAATTCCACCAAACCCTGTCTGACAAGGTCATCGAAAGTGATTTCACCATTTTTGAGTTTTTCAATATGCTTTTCGGTTACAAGGGGCTTTCCATCCTTAACAACTATAAGAGGTCTTCTAGCCCTTCCTGCGTCTGTATTGATTCGGACTTCATTTGAGTCAGGGTAGTAAACAACGTTAACCTGATTTGAAATCTTACCCTTTCTCCTTAACTCTCGGATCTTCTCAGCAAGTTCCTCACCGTCATCGTGAAAGCCAACAAGAGCTCCATTAACATAAACTCTGCATTTTCTCATTTGAATCACCCCAAACATATTCAGCTTCCTCTTATTGACTCCATTCCAAGATTTTTCAGAACCTTCAGCACCTCTTCTTCATCGCATCCCACACTTACCTCCGCATACTCGGCAAAGTTCTTTACCAGTCCACAATTTGGACCTTCTGGTGTCTCAGACGGACAGATCCTCCCCCACTGGGTTGGATGCAGGTCTCGGGCTTCAAAATGTGGTTGCGAACGTGAGAGAGGAGACACTACTCTCCTCAGGTGAGATAGTACTGAGATGTAGTTGTGCCTGTCAATTAGTTGAGACACACCCGTTCTTCCGCCAACCCAGTTTCCAGTAGCCATTGGATGCATTATCCTGTCAGTTAAAACATCGCTTCTCACCGCTGTTGACATTTTAAGTGGACGTCCTCTTATTTTTGCTCTTTCAAGCTGGTACTTAACATCCTTGACCAGTCTAAGGAATGCAACCCTGAAAATCTCTTCCATGAGATCACCTGCCAGTTTCAATCTCTTGTTTGCATAGTGATCCTTGTCATCTTCCCTTCTCATTCCTGTGTAAAGCTCAAAAACAGCTTCAGCCATTCTTGCAAGGAAAAATGCTTTAGCTCTTCTCGCCTCCTTGTCTGTGCCAAGATGTGGTAAGAANTACTGNTCGAGAACCTGTTCCGCTCGCTGAATTCTGTACTCTCTGCTCTGTCCGGGAGCGACTCTCCTTCCTATAAACTCTATTGCTTCCTCTTGCGTTTCTACATCAGCTTCCTCAATATTCTGAAGCATGTATTTCATTATCTCAACGTTTGAGCTTACCATCTCCACAATTTCCTGATCTGTTTCAACACCCAGTGCCTTCATTAGGGTGACGAATTTTATCGGTTTTGGCAGCTGTGGGAAAGTTACTTCAAGAATATTATTTCGTCCTCTTTCAACAACTATCAGTGCTCTGTATCCAGCTCGCTGACTGAAACATTTTGCGAGTTCCATCATTTCTCCATACTTTTCTTCTCTTTCAAGGAGTATCTTGTTGGGAGCCAGGTCCTCCAGAGTAACAAGAGCCCTTTCAGTCCCGTTTATTATGAAATAACCACCAGGATCAAGCGGATCTTCTCCAACCCTNGTTACATCATCAATATCAAGGAGGTTGCATGCCTTTGATTTCAACATTATTGGTAGCATACCTATCTCAACTATTTCAGGTTCGAGTTCTGCTCCGTCGTCTACAACAGTTGTTTCCAGATAAATTGGTGCAGCGTAGTTCAGGTTTCTCAACCTTGCTTCTGCCGGATAAAGAGTTCTACGCGTACCGTCAGCTTCCTTAACAATTGGCTTACCAACACTTATTCTACCAAGCTTGACGTATGTATCTGGAATGTCAAGCTCAATGATCTTCTGCTCATCTATAACCTTTTGAAGTCCCTCATCCAGAAACCTGTTGAAGGAGTCTATCTGGTGTTTGACCAGTCTGTCATGGGTAAAATAAGCCTTCGCCAAAACACGGGTATCGAGCATACCACCACCTAATCAATTCTCCTGATCCAGATTTTCAAGCCTACCTTCATCTTTCATACAACCAATCTATAAAATACACTTCTCCCTGCTGTTTTGCTCTCTCGGGTGATCTTGACTATATCTCCAGGTTTGGCTCCAATTTCCTTCGCTATCGGATCGTTTGCCTTCAATTTTGGNAACTGCTCTTTTTTAACACCGAGAATCTTCAACAACTCTTCCGCCTCTTCTTTACTGAGTATTTCATGCTTGGGTACAAGCATGTGATCTTGCAGCCTGAATTTCATACATCTCCTCCTCAAATCCTCCATTAAGATTATTACGGGCTCGACGGGATTTGAACCCGCGACCGACGGGTTAAAAGCCCGTCGCTCTGCCTGGCTGAGCTACGAGCCCACCATGTGTTTAGGACGGGTGGTTACATCACTCACGTCATCACCCAGATGGGTTTATTAAAATTTCTGCTACCGGAGATATTTAACGAAAGATTAAGGCTGAAATAATCTGGGAGATGTAATCGAAATGTTTTTTATCCCCCTCCCATGGTTGTTTCTGTAGACTTTATGCGCGGGTAGTCTAGCGGTAGGACAACGCCCTTCCGAGGCGTTAGCCCGGGTTCAAATCCCGGCCCGCGCATAGATTTTAAACTGAAACCAAAGAAGGCTTGCGGAGAGTTTCAAGATTCAATGCGATTTCCGCAGTGTGGACAAATTATGAACTCTTTTTT
>Ga0180908_1057_pt1 | contig 12787 bp, 11 predicted proteins | sample Deesub1362A_J573_FD_124169 | JGI IMG/M metagenome (GOLD analysis project Ga0180908, IMG submission 124169) | Archaeoglobus sp. JdFR-41 | reverse complement strand
ATTTTATTTAAGAGCTTTCCCTCGTTATCAAATCTCCCGATTTCGAATACATTTCAGAAACTATTTCAACAGATTAATCCAATCAGAAAGTGGTGATTTTATGAAGATCGAAGAAGTTAGGAAAATTGGAGTTCTCGGTGCAGGTATAATGGGGCACGGAATTGCACAGGTAGCAGCAAGATCTGGTTATGATATCGTACTTGTGGACATAAGTGACGAAATACTTAAAAAAGCTCTTCAACTTATTGAAAATGGGCCATTTGGATTGAAAAGGCTTGTAGAGAAGGGGAAATTGAACGAAGATGAGGCAAAGAAGATACTTTCAAGGATTAAGACTTCAACAGATCTCGAGTCTCTCAAGGACTGCGATATCGTAATAGAAGCTATACCAGAAGATCCTGATCTGAAGAAAAAGATATTTGGACAGCTTGATAAAATCTGCAAACCTGAATGTATCTTTGCATCTAACACATCCGGCATAATGATATCGGATCTCGCAACAGCAGTTGATAGGAAGGATAGATTCATAGGGATGCACTGGTTTAATCCAGCTCCTGTGATGAAACTGATAGAAGTCGTACGGGGAGCACTCACATCCGAAGAGACCTTCGAACTGATAGTGGAGCTGTCAAAGAAATTTGGAAAAATACCAGTTGAAGCTGCGGATGTGCCCGGATTCTTTACAACTCGCTACATAGTCTCCTGGATGAATGAGGCAATTAGACTCTTCGAGAGAGGTATTGCNGGAATAAAGGAGATAGATACAATGTGCAAGCTTGCTTTTGGTTTTCCCATGGGTCCATTTGAGCTTATGGATCTTATAGGTCTGGACACTGCCGTGCACATTTGCGAATATCTTCACAGAGAAACCGGTGAAGAACAGTTTGTGACTCCAATTTCTCTGAAAAAACTTGTGCTTTCCGGATACCTTGGAGACGAGAGATTAAAACCTGGAAGCAAAGGTGGGTGGTATAGATACTATAGAATTGAAAAATAAACTAATTAAATTTTTAAAAACTTTCAAATCCTCTTTTCACCGCAATAGCATGGTTGTAGCCGTATTTTCTGTAAATTGCCGCCATCAACGATGAAAGCTTTATCACACCGATTTTGGCNAGTGCACCAAGCATTGGTATTTCTGGCATTGAACTGAGCTCACGTGCAATCAGGCATGCATTTATAGCTTTCAGCTTTCCGTTTGGGAGCTTTTTGCTATTTACGATTACAACGCAGCCATCTCTGTACTCTCCACTTCCTGTGCAGTCAACAATTATTCTTTTTTTCCTTTCTTCACCCCTTTCCTTACCCTTTTTCTCCCTCAAATCATACAATCTCAGTATAAATCCGTTTTCAGTCCTTTTAAGATCGAATTCTCTGTTATCCGTTCTCAAAGTTTCCATTAAAATGCTCGCAACATTTTCCGATCCAATAAATTCTATTTCGTACGATTTTACCACCTCCTTACTTTGTATCTAATGATTTATCGTGATATATAAGTGTTTTGGTTGTTGNTAATGTTTAATAGTTATTTTTACTTCAAGAAATCAAACTCCATAAAAATCTATTCGGGTTTTCTTCTAAAAATTCTGGAAAATATTCCAATCAGTGCAGCAATAACAAGTGCTGCTATGGGTATTAAAACTATTATCAGATCATTCTCGATCTTTTTCGAAACTGCACTTTCCGGTGTACNTGGAGGACTGTGAGGGTATTCAAGATAGACCTCTGGATTGCAGGTGGTATCTGTACACATTACTTGCTCAGATCTGACTGACTTAATTGTAACATTGTACAGGCTTGTATTCCCAACCTTTCCCTCCACAGACTCTGAAGCAACATCTACTGGAACCATATGAACACAAAACAAAAGTGAAAAGAGGAAAATATGCAAAAAACGTATCCCAATCCTCATATCACTGTCTGCTCAACATTAGAGGATATCTGACAATCGCAATACTCGCATCCTTTCCATGGCTTTCCTGTGCCATTTCAATGGCTTTTTCCACATTTTCTGTAGGTGTAAAGCCCACATGCCTGGCGAGTTCAGGTTCTTCTATACCAGCAACTATCACTTCTGATGTATGTCTGAGTCTTTTCAGAGGATGTGTTGCCATCAAACCGTGGACTGGGTGAAACGCATACTCAAACCTGTATTTTGCGATGAACTCNCGATGTGTGGCGAATTTCTGCTCGTATCTTTCCATAATTTCATGAGGGTCTCTTATCTCACCAAGAATTTTCCAGACTTCCGGATAGGCCGCATGTGCAACTGTATCCCACTGATTTGGGCAGGGTGTAGCGAGTATGGTGGTGCAACCCTTCTTTCCCAGAGCCTCTATAACTCCACCCAGATATCCAAGTCCAGTAGAAAGGAGGGTAAGCAGAGGATTCATAACTGTGAATGCTGCATATGGACTCCAGTTTGGAACTCCATAACATACAATGTCGACCTTCTCCTCAAGCAAATCTCTCCTTCTCAGAGCTCTTTCCCGCCAGATTCGCATAACCTCGTTTCTGCACGTCTCAGTAGTCCCTGAAAATACCTTGGAAACCTGCAGAGGATTTGCCATTACAGTTTCAATTTTGAATATGTCTCTTCTGAGTTCAGATTTCAGAACCTCTCCCATTTCGTTAAGAATTTCGTGCAGTGGATTTCTATCTGATGACATCGACATCGTTTCCGGGGTATGATGCCACCTGATTGAATTCCAGGTTGATAGGCCTACGCAGACAGACTTCCAGCCACCATTAAATGCAGATGCAAATGTATTCACATAAATAGTAAGGTCTGAATCGACCAATGCTTTATTAACCTCTACATCATATCCCTCTCTTGTCTCTCCAACCTTCACGATGTTTTCTCTGTCTTCTGCGTCATGACAGGCAATTCTGTCTCTAAACGCATTTACAATATCGCTACCAAGTATTTTCTCAAGTTCAGACATTCTGAACTTTCGATGAAGTGCATTTGCGCAGATTAAAGTAATGTTATCCCAGGGAACTCCGGCTTTTTTCAGCTCCTCAAGAACTGTTTTTATCGCTACATCCCATACAGGTGCGTAGCATGGAACTGTTGGATCATCAAATGCAATTGTAATTTTCCAGTTTGGTTTTACCAAATCTCTCAACGGATCAAGATCTATAGGATTCCGTATTCCGTCTGCAATTGCTTTCTCCTGATTCTCTGCTGGATTCAACTTAGCGAGACCGTATCCTGGACTGACAAGTTTCGCAGTTTCCGGTACTTCTACCTCAATCCACCTATCCCCAAATACGATTTCTGTTCTCATTTCATCACCTTCCTCCAGATGCCGAAAGGTATTCTGGGATTACGTGCAGTTTCCACCATATCAACCATATCAAATGTATTAATCATGTAACAGTCAGAGGTACCCAGCTCTATAAAGTTTCTGCTAAAGAGGATCAAATTTTTGAGAAAAATAAAAATTTTTGAGTTATCAGGTTCCGTATTTTTCGAGTATGTCTCTGAGGTCTATTCTGTGCTGCCCGAGTTTTCCACCATAGTTCCCGGATGATAGCTTAACCACACCGTCTATTCTGCTTGCCACATCCATACAAACGTACATAGCCTTTTCAACAGCCTCTCTGCTTACCCCATTGATAACTATTTCGGGAATGGATTTTACTCCATCCGGAACCTTGGAGTCAGGGATTTTGNCCTTCAGGGTGGGGCAGAAATAGTGGTTTGTTGTGGGTCCAATTTCTGGATACTTGGTTTCAGGTTTGCTACCTGCNGAGCATATATCAAATGAAGTAATAACCCCATCAACTTCCTTCAAAGCTTCCACTGCAGCTTCTCCTGCTTCAAGTGCTGCCTCTTCGCTTTCACAGAAAAACCATACGTTACCGCCGGCAATACCTTCAGCATAACCGATGTACCGCTCAATTATGAATTCTCCGAACATGATAGGAATCCTTATGACTTTTCTGCCCCACATTTCCTCCTCCCACTCGTATCCGTCTCCACATCTACCAACGTTTATTTCAGCATCGAATTTGGTATCACTATCTGTTGCGTTAAAGACTCTCGTTGTTGGAACGACAAGAACACCCTGTCTCAGCCTTTTACTCATTTCTCTCATGAGTACATCCATNAAATTCTTNGTTTTCTGGACCCAAACCTGGCAGATAGCCCCTATTCTTCCATCAGGAGTTTCAGTTGGGGATAACCATTTTTCCACTCCTCCTTCTGACTCTCCAAAAACTGTGGATGGAAGAGCTGTTGCACCGTAAGCAGCTCTCTTCAGCAGCCACTTATGTTTTGCAGTTACAACAAACCTGGAATAAATGCCATCAAATGCCTCGCAGTAAGTATCCTCTACAGGCACACCATTCAGCTCCAGCATACTCTTATGAGAGATTGAAATTATAAAATCTTTACCTGAATCACTGTTTTGGCATTTCCTCAGTTATTCCCACCAGATACTTTGCAATCTCTTTTTTACTTTCAAAGTTGTAGGTTCTCCAAATCGCTATGTCCTCCATTACCGGAGATCCTCCACCATGAACTCCCGCTACAGCCAGGAATCCTCCAAATGAAGAACAGAGAATTATGGATATTCCATAGAGACACCTGTATATTTCCTCAGCTGGGACACCTGCTCTTCTTTTTATATATTTTTCGATATATGGTNTGGTTTCTGGACTCAGAAAATCTTCAGCAAATGGCAGAGCGGCCGGCAGACCACCGGCAAGTTCTGCAAGCAGATCAAGTTCGTGGTAAAAATTGAGTCCTGCATGTCTTCTCCCAACATTCGCGTATATCTCATTAGGTATATAAGTACCGGATGGAGTTTTCTGTCCTTCAACAGCGGCTGCTATTCCTGCAGAGTACACAAGTTCAGCCACACTTGCCAGTTCTACAAGCCTCTCCCTTATATTTGGCCTCTCATAAACCCCGTTGTAATCAGCTATCAGAGCACCAAATCCCATCAGTATGTCACTTACCGCTGGTTTGCACCCTGTGTAGCTGTGTCTGTGAAACAGAGCAAAACTATGTGCTGCAAGAGTTGCAAATTTGTTTTCACCACAGAGGAAGACTCTATCCCAGGGTACGAATACATCATCGAAGATTATGAAGCCCTCATCTTCCCCCACTTGTCCGATGGGTGACTTAAGACCTTCTGGAGAGCGGATAGTAGCAGCTCTTGATATTATTTTGACACCATCAGCATCAGCAGGTATAGCAAACGCTACTGAATAGTCAGCATCCTCAGGAGTCATAGCTCTCGTTGGAACCACTATAATCTCGTCTGCTATAGCTGACATTGTGATGCAATTTTTCGCACCTCTGACAATTATACCATCACTTCTCCTCTCAACAACTCTGACGTACATATCCGGATCATCCTGCTGATGTGGTCTTTTGCTTCTATCTCCCTTCACATCAGTTTGAGCGCATGCGGCCACAAGGTCTCTTTCCTGAAACTCTTTCAGATACTCAACGAACTTTTTGTAGTAGTCTGTTCCGCATTCAAGGTCAGTCACATACGTAGCCACCGACAGACCATTGATTGCATCACACCCCATACATCGCTGTATNCATCCCCCCACAAGGCGACAGATTTTTCTGATCATTTTCTGTTTCTGCATCAGATCTTCAGCTGACTGGTTAATGTGGGTGAACCTGTTAATTCTCTTTCCCGAGAGGTGTGACCTTGCTGTGAGAAGATCCCTGTAATCAGGATGGTTAACAAGTTCNAAGGTTTTTGATATGACGTTTATTCCGCCCTGTAATCGTGCATCATCTCTACCCACCTTCTTGCCACCGATGTAGATATTTGGTCTCATCGAATAAAGGTCATTCCGGTATTCCTCAGGTGTCCTCATGTTCACGATTAGTTCCGGTAATACTTAATCATTTTGATTTGAAATAGCTGAGAATTTTATTTTTATTAAGTTTCTTACAAAATTTCTTCTATTTCCAGAATTTTTTTCGCCCACAGAAGTTTTCTCTTTTTAATCTCATTTGAAGCTTTGTAGAAATCAAATCCATAAAGCTTTATTTTCGATGCTCCAAACTCCTTCGCCATAATTGCTGCTCTGTCACCATCGGTAAATCCCCCAAAGTTGTACACCCTATCAAAAGGCTCACTCTGGGTTGTAGCTACAAATGACTTGAGCTTTGGTACAACAGACTTTATCCTTTCGATGTTGTCTCCATGAGCATGAAGCACGAGAATACATCCCCGTTTCTCCAAATCCAGTAAGATCTCATCACTTTCCTCCATATCTGTGACATGGATGTGGGGTGTAAAGTTTACAAGCTCGACTGCCTTTCCGGCAGTGATTTTCAGTTCTTCTACAATATTCTCCCCAGAGTAAGCCCCACCAACAACGGCTACCTCTTTTCCTCTGATAATTTCAAGAGATGACAGGTCGAGGAGTTTTTCGCCACCCAGGGTGTGGATAAGCTTTGCTGCCTCCTCGTCCCTCTCCTTTGAAAATCCAAAATCTTCGAGAATCTGGGAGTAGAGTTTTAACCACTTACCTAAGTGCATCTCTTTATTCCGATTTTCACTTTCAAATCGTTTATGACCCATTCTCTGATGTATCCTTCTGGCTTTCCGAAGTACAGTTCTCTGGATCTTGTTTCGCCTTTTATGTAATCAGTCCAGCCCTCAATTAGGGAAGGATCGATTTCCACATAACTTTCAATGAACTCTTCCACGTCAAGGTCAAGTTCTTTTCTCATCTCCTGAATTCTCCTGATAAGTTCTCTGGCGTAAGCTTCCCTTCTGAGTTCCTCGTCGATAATTGTGTAGATGTAAACATTTCCACCTGAGAATTCTGNATACTCATATCCTTCAGGAAGCTTATACTCTAAAATTACCGCCTCGCTACTCTTTAGTTCGATACCTTCGAAGTTTATGGTTTCAGGCACTTCTTTGAGATTGCTGACATATTCTGCAAACTTTCCAGCCTTATCTTTTAATAAAGGACCAACAACTTTAAAGTTGGGCTTTACTACGACTTCTTTCTCGAATTTCTCAACCACCTCAATTTTCTTAACATTACACTGAGATTTGAGAATCTCGTCAAAAATCTCAATTGCTGCTTTTACATCTTCATTCCTTGTTTCGATTACCATCGTCCTGAGAGGCCATCTCAGCTTTATCCTGGCTTTATTTCTGGCACTGCTGGCTGCTTCAACTATCTCTCTGATAATTTTCATACCTCTCTCAAGTTCCTGCTCTATAAATTCCTCTTCAGGTTCAGGATAGAATTCAAGAAATATGGATTCCCCCCCATCTCTGAACTCTTTTATAACATTCTGGTACATCCACTCGGCTATAAAGGGAGCNATCGGAGCAATCGCCTTAAACGATCTGTCAATAACTCTGAACATTGTAGAGTATGCAGCAAGTTTTGATGGCGAGTCTCTCTCCTCCCAAACTCTGGGTCTTATGAGCTGAATATACCATCTGCTGAATTCATCTACAAAGAATTCCATGAATCTTCTGACAACCCGATGAAGGTTGTAGGTTTCCATCGAATTTTTCGCATCTCCGATAAAGCTTTCAAGTCTCGAGAGTATCCACCTATCTTCAAGCTTTAGTTCCTCCTCCCTGACATCTCTCGCCCTGTANCTATCGAGAGCCATATAAGTATGGGCAAATCTAACTGCGTTCCAGACAACATTGAGCATTCTATCTACATTTCTTGCTTCATCCCAGCTAAAGCGCAGATCTTCCCATGGAGCTGAGCTAAGAACGTACAAACGGAAACCATCAANACCTATCTGCTCCACCACTTCTTCAGGTTCAACCACGTTTCCAAGACTTTTACTCATCTTTCTGCCCTGTTCATCAAGTGTGAATCCGTGCATCAGAACGGATTTGTATGGAGCCCTCTCAAAACAGATTACTGAAGCTCCAAGCTGGGAGTAGAACCAACCTCTTGTTTGATCATGTCCTTCTGTGATGAAGTCAGCAGGCCATAGCTCTTTGAATTTCTCTCCTTTCAGCGGGTAGGCTAAACTTCCCCAGCTTGCTACGCCACTATCAAACCAGACGTCAAAAACGTCCTGAATTCTTCTCATCTTGCCCCCACATTCACAAGTAAACGTTATCTGGTCAATTTTTGGTCTATGGAGGTCAAGATCGTCTTCCCAAGGAATTTCGTCTATACTTCCAACAACTTTTATTTTCTCACATTCTTCGCAAATCCATATTGGTAGCGGAATTCCCCAGTATCTCTGCCTGCTAATACACCAGTCCCTTGCATTGCTCACCCAGTCTTTAAAGCGTGCACTTCCAGCCCATTCAGGAATCCACCAGACTCTATCTATCTCCTCGAGCATCAAATCCTTCAGTTCACTAATACGCAGAAACCACTGTTCAGTTGCCCGATAGATGATTGGACTCTTACACCTCCAGCAATGTCCATACCTGTGAACAATTTTTTCTTCAGCAAGAAGTAAACCTTTACGATAAAGATCTTCGATAATGAGGTCATTTGCCTCGNTGATGTTCATACCTGCATACTTTCCACCTTCTTCGGTGTAAACCCCTCTGTCATCAACAGGATTGAATACTTCCAGACCTTCCTGCACACCAAGTTCGTAATCCTCTATACCGTGTCCTGGAGCTATGTGGACACAACCGGTATTTTCAGCAGTTACAAATTCTGCAACATAGATAGCGTGCTTCCAGTTCTTTTGAAGTGGTATTTCGTCAGCAAGTGGATGTTCATATTCAATACCCACAAGATCCTCTCCAAGATATGTTTCAACTACCTCCCACGAATCATATTCTCCCCTGACCAGAACATTTTCAGCCAGCTCTGCAGCGAGAATAAGGTATTCCACATTTCCATTTTTAATTGCTCTGACTTTTACATATTCAAGGGATGGGTGTACAGCCACTGCCATATTTGCTGGGAGAGTCCACGGAGTTGTTGTCCATATAACGATGTACTCATTTTGTTTTCCCTTAACAGGAAACTTTACATAAATCGAGGGGTCTTCCTTATCCTGATATTCTACCTCTGCATCCGCGAGCGCGGTTTCACATCGCGGACACCAGTTTACAACCATTTTCTTTCGCTCAAGCAAGCCCTTCTCATGAGCTTTTTTCACTGTAAACCATGCAGCATTCATGTATTCTGCTTTGACCGTCATGTAAGGGTTCTCCCAGTCCATCCACACTCCGAGCATCTTGAACTGTTCTGTCATTGCGTCCTTGTTTCTCATTGCGTATTCCATGCATCTCTTTACGAACTCATCAATTCCGAAGCTCTCGATGTCCCTNTTTGTCCGGAATCCCAGTTCCTGTTCAACCTTAACTTCAATGGGTAATCCATGCATATCCCANCCAGGTGTATCTGTTGGGTCAAAGCCACACATTCGTTTATATCGAAGGATAACATCTTTGATTACCTTATTCCATGCAGTTCCAAGATGTATTCTTCCTGTTGTGTAAGGAGGGCCATCAACAAAGTAGAATTTTCTCCCTTTCCTTGATTTGACTTTCCTGTAAATCTGATTATCCTCCCAGAATTTAAATACTGAGGATTCTATTTCTCTTGGTGAGTATTTCGGTGGGATTGTACGAACCATACGATTCAGCCAAAGCGTGGATTAAAAAATATTTTGAAGGTATCTAAGTCTGAACAATTTTTTATTGCATTTTACTATAGCCTTTCTCTGGAAACTCCGCTTTTAGTCGCAAGTTTGATAAAATTTTTCCAGTGCATATACAAACTCCAGGCAAAAATTCAGCAAAACGATATCTAAAGTCCAAAAAAGGGTTCAAAAAAGCTCTTAAAAATAAATTTTAAAAAATCGTCCACAACTAATTTTCATGAAGTCTCACAAACTTGGAAACTTCAAAAATGTAATCTGTGAGGTTAGAGAGAATATACTGATTATCAAGCTGAACAGACCCGAAGTTCTTAACTGTATCGATCCAGAAACCAACTTCGAGCTTGCTGAGATCTGGAGAAGATTCGATGAAAATGACGATCTATGGGTTGCAATTATCACTGGCTCAGGCAGAGCCTTTTGTACTGGGGCAGATCTCAAGAAGTGGCATGATTTCTTGCTTTCCAGAAATGTCAACTGGTTCCGAAAGTATGCATACAAAGGACCGGGTTTTGGAGGTTTAACGAGAGGTATGCAGATATTCAAACCGATTATTGCGGCAATAAATGGTTTGTGTTATGCAGGTGGTTTGGAAATAGCTCTTGCTGCAGATATACGGATTGCCAGCGAAAATGCAAAGTTTGGAGTGCTAAACAGACGCTGGAATGTGGGCCTTGGAGATGGAGGAACACAGAGATTGTGGAGAGTTGTAGGACTTGGTAGAGCGATGGAATTAATTCTAACCGGAAAGGAGATTGACGCAGAGGAAGCATACAGGATAGGTCTCGTAAATGAAGTGGTTGAGAGCAAGAAACTGNTGGAAAGGGCAGTAGAGATCGCAGAGCTTATATGCTCATATCCTCAGGGCTCAATAAGGACTGACAAAGAGGCTGTACTGCGAGGTATTGGAATGCCTCTTGAAGAAGCTCTGAGAATGGAAAGCAATTTGTTTTTTAACCTGTTACTCAACATGGATTTTTATGAGGGACCNAAAGCCTTTAAGGAAAAGAGAAAACCGAAATATACTAATGAATCTGAGAAATTGAAAGATGTGCTGAGGTTTGATTGGTGATGAAGGGAAAGGGAACAAGGTTTGAAAGGGATCTGATAAATCAATTCTGGAAAAGGGGGTTTGCAGCGGTAAGAATAGCCGGAAGCGGAGTTATGCCACATCCGTCCCCAGACATTATAGCTGCAAATGGAAAAAGGTTTCTGGCGATTGAAGTGAAAATGAGGAGTAAACTTCCCCTTTACCTCAGTGAGGATGAACTAAAACAGTTACAGGAGTTTGCAGAGATTTTTGGAGCACAGGCGTTTGTTGCATTCAAAATTCCAAGGCAAGACTGGAAATTTTTTACACTTGACCTTCTCATCAGAACAAAGAAAGGATATAAAATTGATGGTGAAAATTATCCATTTGGTCTGAGCATTGAGGAAATTACCAGCGGTACCATACAGGCAAGACTTTGAGAAGGTGGCAAAGTGGACCGTAAGAAGAAGAACGAAGAGTCAGTCCAGACTTCTTGGATATCAACTGACATAATAGACTTGGTAAAATTAATGTCAAATTAATACCCAAACTTCTTCAAGAACCCTCTGATCTTCTCTGATTCAAGCCATCCTTCTTCAAGTCTCTCGCAGAGCTTTTCAATTTTGCCAATCTGTTCCTTTATCTTCCAGTAAACAGCCTCACTCATGCTCGTTTCTGCTAAGCCTGAAATCACAGCCAGAGGATTTCTTATTTCATCCACAAGAATAGCAAACTGCTCTATGTTCCGGTTTATCTGTTCAAAAGCTTTTTTCTGTAGTTCTTCGACTTCAAGTGCTTCAATAGCAAAAGCTACATCATTGGCGAGAGTCTGTATAAGTTCTGCTTCGTCGCTGCTAATTTCCTTCTTTCTGGAGAAAAGGAGGAGTACACCGTAAACTTTGTCGTTGTGCAGCATTGGCACTGAAATTGTGTTAAGGCGATAGAATGGACAATCTTCAGGGGTGTAAACTATGAGTTCTTTTCTCTCAACAACCTCCTTTAAACATTTGTACTCTTTTAACTCAATTTTTTTAGGTATGTCAACTTTAACTCCAGCCACTGGCAAAAACATCTCACCCTCAACCAGCCCAATCAGAGAACCTTCATATTCCTCAAATTCTGTAAGATCTCTTACAACTCTCCTGAGTATCTCGTTTTTGTCCTTCTCTCTCACAATAGTCTTACTAATATCGTTGATAATTCTAAGAAGTCTGTTCAGCCTTACAGTTTCCGTGATATCCAAAAGCGTTCCAATTATCGCAGGCTTCCCACCTATTGTTGCCATTGATCCAAAAACTTCTACCGTTACAGTTTCTCCGTTCTTTGAGATTACTCTCACCGTGTAGTGGACAAACTCTTCCTCACCTTCAATTCTCTTTTTTAGATTCTGCGTCACAGTTAGCCTGTCCTCCGGGTGGACAAATTTCAAAGGGGTTTCACCGATGAGATCGTCAACATTCACTTTCAGGATTTCTGCCATTCTTGGATTGACGTATTTGAAAATCCCATTCTGTATTATGTAAACTCCAGCAACAGACCTCTCAGCCAGAACTCTGAACTTCTCCTCACTCTCAGCAAGAGCTATCTGTGACTCCTTAATTTTTCTCACAAGAAGATAGGTTACGATTGTGAAAAGTGTGAAACCAAAAAGGACTAAAATTCCAATAATTTGAAAAGGTTCAAGCATGATGCTAACTTGTATAAAAGTGATTATTAAAACTTATCATTAAACACCCTCNGAGGCAAGGGAACTCAAATATTCTCCTGCAAAAAGAGGGAATATCAATTTGCCACTTTCTTCATTTCATTACTATCCATCATATACCACAATCCTCATAAACTCAAACAATGGTAGTAAATGTGCATATGGGCACAGATGCCTGGGCAGTAGAAAAGGATTAGAAAAGAGGGAAAAGCGATTAAACCAGCGATGTCTGGATGAATATAACAATATCGGAAGAAAATTATAATTGATTGCATGAGAAAACCAACAACATCAGTGGCATCAGCCGTTTGCAGATCCGACCTATCATCGTGGTTTCTTCGCCTCACTCTGGTCGATCGTCGGTGCGGGGGTTGCCGAGTGGACAAAGGCGCGGGATTTAGGGTCCCGTCCCGTAGGGGTTCGAGGGTTCAAATCCCTCCCCCCGCAT
>Ga0180908_1034_pt1 | contig 12974 bp, 16 predicted proteins | sample Deesub1362A_J573_FD_124169 | JGI IMG/M metagenome (GOLD analysis project Ga0180908, IMG submission 124169) | Archaeoglobus sp. JdFR-41 | reverse complement strand
CTTACCCTCATCGCTCTCTCAATAACCTCAGCTACCGCTATATCATTTAATGAAGATGTTTGCTTTGATAAAAACCCGTTTCAAATATGCTTCAAGAGAGTCGAGATTACATGGGAGGAAAAAAGTCTGCTCAAATACCAGTTTGAGGANGGGAAAGTTATTGAGATTGTTGTAGCTCCACTCACTCTGAAGGATAGGGTATACGTTTATCTCAGAGACGATAAAGAGTACCAGTTTGATAAACCCTGGTTTAAGCTGGGATACCGCCGTGACCGAGTAGAGCCAGGAACATACGATGTCAGGATAAAAGTCTATGACAAGGACGGTAATCTACGCCTCGATTTTGATTTAAAAAATGAAACGGGTTACAGCCTCCAGATTGAGGGTTACAGAAAGTATAAAACCAGTCTTACCATCAAAAATGTTCAGACAGAAGCTGGTAAAGAGGTAAAAATCAGAGCTATTTTGACCTTTGAATACGGTGGTGTATCCGATGCAACCGTCAATTTCTATATTAACGGTTCCTACATCGGATCTGCTAAAACTGACTCACACGGAAATGCAGAANTAAAGTACACGCCCAGGGATCCAGGAACATATGAAATAAAAGCTGTTTTTCAGGGTACTCAGATATACAACGCCAGTGAAGGTTATGGATTTCTACTGGTAAAGGAGGGGATAGAAAAACCCAGAAAAACACCAGCAGTCGTGGTGACAACCGAACCTGCTAAAGAGAGAACACCAACTCCCGTAACAACTCCACAGAAAGAGACTCAGAAAACAAAATCATTGGAGAAGCCTCAAACACCTGGCTTCGAAATNGTTCTCTCGATACTCGCGATAATCAGTACCCTTGCCCTGAGAAAAATCAGAAAAATTAGGAAGTAACCTGGAAGTTCAGAATTTCAGAACTCTTGCAGATACAATTACCGGATCCCAGATAGGTGTAAATGGGGGAGCATATCCAAGGTCTGCAAAGAACATATCCCTCGTCGTAAAGCCTGCCTGTATCATAACAGCAAAAACGTTTACACGCATCGCCACATCACTACCGGCAANCTGAGCGCCAAGGATTCTCTTAGTCTCCTTCTCTACCACAACCTTCAGCCAGGTGTCTCTTCCTCCAGGGTAATAATGAACTTTCGTCTTGGCATTAATGAAAGCGGTTTTTACATCAAATCCCTCGGATCTTGCAACTTTTTCAGTAAGTCCCGTTGAGCCAATTTCAAGATTGTAAAACTTTGTGAGCTGCGTTCCAATCACTCCAGGAAACTCTATCTCACCCCCAGCTGCATTTACTCCTGCAACGTATCCCATCTTGTTTCCCACTGGTGCAAGCGGGATCCAGACCCTTTTTCCTGTTACAATATGTCTCGTTTCCGCACAATCACCTGCAGCATAAACATTCTCCACACTAGTNTGCATTCTGCTATCTGTCCAGATGGCACCCGTCTCACCAATCCTGCAACCAATCTGCTCAGCAATATCAGTATTGGCTCTGACGCCAGTAGCAACTATCACCATCTCAGTTTTATATTCCCCCTTATCTGTAACCACCTTTTCAACTCCATCTCTTCCTTCAAGTGACACTACCCCTTCATTCAACCTTAAATCAACTTTTTTCTCCATCTCACTCCTGACAATTTCAGCAATCTCTCCATCAAGATTTGGCAAGGGCTGATTAAAAAATTCAATCACAGTGACTTTCTTCCCTATTACTGACAGTGCTTCCGCCATTTCAACACCAACATAACCCGCACCAATTATCACAACATTACTAACCTTCGCTGCAACTTTTTTCAATTGATCAACCTGTGCAGGATGACGAATTGCAAAAACGTTCTCAAGCTCGATACCCTCAATCTGAGGAACCTTCGGCAGTGCACCGGTCGCTATTATCAGTTTATCCCACTCATACCTGGTTTCTCTACCATCTTCCTCAACCCTAACAAAACCATCACCTGCTTCAACCACTCTTGCTCTGATATGAAGATCAATACCCCGTTTTTCTCTGAAAAATTCTGGTGGATAGTACATCAGTTCTTTGCTTGATCTGGCCAGTCCTTCAACCACGTATGGAATTCCACACGGTGCATGACTCACAAATTCCGTTTCCTCAAAGACCTTGACATCCCAATCAGGTCTAAGAGCCCTTATACGGGAAGCAGCGCTCATTCCAGCAGCTCCTCCACCCACAACAATAACTTTCATGATAATAGTTCTCAAAAAACACCATATATCCTTTGTGCGGATGTTGGGCTTAACTCCAAAACTACAGCGAAACAGAGGTGTAACAAAATTTCGAGCAAATTGTAAAATGTATAAAACATCCCGGAGCATCTCAGACTTTCATCCGATATTTTTAAATAGCCAAATACCCAACGAGGATAAAGCTTTCTGGGGGAAAGAAGATGCCAACACGCCCGCTTGATGTTCTTAACAGATCACTGAAATCGCCTGTAATAGTAAGGCTGAAAGGTGGCAGGGAGTTTAGGGGAACACTCGATGGATACGACATTCACATGAATCTTGTACTGCTGAATGCAGAGGAGATAAAAGAGGGAGAAGTTGTCAGGAAAATGGGAAGTGTTGTTGTCAGAGGAGACACTGTTGTATTCGTCTCTCCTGCTCCAAGCGGTGACTGATAGGTGATCGGAAATGTCTGATGGAACAGCTTCAATGGGTAAAAGGGGAAGAAAAAGGGTTCATGTTAGATGTAGAAGATGTGGAAGAGTTTCTTTCCATAAGAGAAAGGGTTACTGTGCTGCATGTGGATTTGGACGGAGTGCAAAACTCAGAGGCTATCGATGGATAAACAAGAAAAAGTCAAGTAATTGATGGTATACCTTACTTCAGATGTGTGGAGTTGTAGGAGTTTATTCTGAAGATCAGGTTTCTGCTTCCCAGTACACTTACTTTGCTCTTTTCTCACTTCAACATCGCGGCCAGGAATCGGCAGGTATTGCTGTTTACGATGGATTCTCCCGCGACATTGTTGAAAAGAGGGGGATGGGGCTCGTTACGGAGGTCTTCTCAGAAAATGATTTCGATTCTCTGCCAGGCAGGGTTGCAATAGGTCATGTCAGATACTCAACAACCGGACTTTCAAGAATTGAGAATGCTCAGCCCTTCGTAGTCAAATCGAGAGTGGGATCAATAGCCATTGCCCACAACGGAAATCTTGTGAACTACTCTTTGCTGAGAGGGGAACTTGAGAGCGAGGGNAGAGTATTCACAACAGACTCTGACACCGAAGTTATAGCACAGCTCCTGTCCAAGTACCTCATGGAATCCGATGAGATGAGCGCACTGAGAAAACTGAACAATGTCTTGGTAGGCAGCTACACTCTCACAATGCTTATAAACGATACTCTGATTGGCTACAGAGATCCACTCGGATTCAAACCTCTCTGCGTTGGCGAAATAGAGGATGGATACATGATATGCAGTGAAAGTTGTGCAATAGATACTCTCGGTGGAAAGTTCATACGAGATGTGCAGCCTGGAGAAGCTGTGGTAATAAAAGACGGAGAAATGGAATTCGTGAAAATAGCCGAATGTCAGAGAAGAGCCCTATGCATATTTGAGTACATTTATTTTGCCCGGCCTGACTCCGTCATCGACGGTATAAGCGTTTACGAGGCGCGAACTGAGATGGGAAGGGTGCTTGCAGAAGAAGCTCCTGCAGAAGCAGATTTCGTTTCTGCTGTTCCTGATAGTGGTATAACTGCTGCAATAGGATTTTCTGGAAAAACGGGCATCCCGTACATGGAGGGTTTGATTAAAAACAGGTATGTCGGAAGAACTTTTATAATGCCTGAACAGAGGCTCAGAGAACTCTCAGTAAGGCTAAAGGTGAATGTTGTACGGAAAAATGTCGAGGGCAAAAGTGTTGTTCTGGTGGATGACAGCATTGTGAGAGGAACAACATCAAGAAGAATCGTGGACATGCTGAGAGAGGCTGGAGCAAGAGAGGTTCATGTCAGAGTTGGAAGTCCCCCTATCATTGCACCCTGNTATTTCGGGATAGACATGAAAACAAGGGAGGAACTGATCGCAGCAAACCACACTATTGACGAGATCAGACAGCTTTTGAATGCTGATACTCTCGCATATCTTTCCATAGAGGGACTGTTGAGAGCAATTAAAAATGCGGGTGGGAAAAACGGGTTCTGTCTTGCATGTCTCACATCCAAATACCCAGTTGATGTTCCGGGTGAAGAACGGGATTTCTGTTAAAAATTGCAACCGAGCTGGATTATCTGGGAAGCTCATCTGGGAAGCCATAACAGAACCAGCATGATGAAGAGGAGAGCAAACATGAATATCATCATATTTCTCTGCTTTTTTCTCTCCTTTTTCATGGTTTCTTCACATTCCTCACTGCAGTAATACTTGTCAAGTTCTATTGCCTTACCGCAGACAAGACAGTGTCTGTGTGGAATTATTCCGGGCATAAGGTAAGGCACTGTTAACCCTATAAAAACATTTACTCATCTTGTCTTCAGTTTACGAACTCTCGAGTTTTCATCAACTGAAAATTTTAGGGACAACCTAAATCAGATTTGATTGACAGAACCAAAGATATGAGTGTAGAAAAATGGATAAANGCAAAAACTCTCAAGGAGGCAGAAGAATATCACAAAAGATATAACTACGCAGTTACGAACCCAATCAGGCGAAGCATAATACGACTGCTACTTGAGGGGAAGGATGAGACGGAGATACTATCTGAACTAAAGATAACAGAAAACCANCTCCAGTATCACCTCAAAATACTTGAATGGGGTTTCTGTATAAAAAGAGATGGTAGCAGATGGGTTGTCACAAAGGAGGGAAAAATAGTTGACAAAATCAGGAAATAGTCAGATTGAATTTTGGAAATAAAATTTTCCGGTTAACGTTGACAATTGGTATGTNCAGGATGANCAACACACCGGCTCACCCCCAAATTCTCTCCGTGAAAAGATTTGTACCGAGGATGGGGGGAGCATGGAGTATATGGCTCGTATCAACGATAATGGGTCTCAAACACTTCACTTTTGAGGGTTTTATAGCGAGCATACTCGTTCTTTTGTCCATCCAGCCCTTCCTGAAAAAAGAGAGAAAAGCAGCAGAGATGATTCCACCACTGGCACTCACTGTAGCAGTGATCTACGGAATCTACAAAAATCCGTTTATGGGTATTTTGATTCTTCCCTATCTGATCTTGCTTTCTCTATTTCTTGTCCACAGGAATTCGAGAAAAACTAAGAGAACTTACATACAGATGGGAGCAGTCACACTCACTATCCCGTTTCCACTTATGGTCGGATTCCATGAAGGATTCTATGTAGTTTATGATGGATTTTATAGTGGTTCGTACGAAATGCTGAAGACATATGTGCTNAACATCGCAATTCCGTGGCTTCTTCTAATTCTGATAACAATTTTCAATGTTCTGCTTGCTGATTCAGTCATATTTGAAGGAGGTTTGACCATAAAGAACTACATCACCCTTGCTTTACTCACCCTCTCATTTGTCCTCCTATCCCCTCCTCATGTTTTTGGTGTCATCGTTCCCCTTGCNATTCTGCTTTCTGTTGTTGCCGGTAAACTGAGTCTCAAAAAACTCGGATTCTCACTCCTTGGATTTCACATCCTGTTTGCCGTGGAATATCTGGTATTTTTCTAAAAGTTAACTTTTTCTTGCAATCGCCCTCAGTTTTTCCAGAAGCTCGGAAAACTCACCATCAGAAAGTCCTCTTAGCATCTTTGCCCTTCCAAGTGTTATGGTTCTGGCGAGAGTCTTCCTGAGAATTGGATTTTTGAGGGGAGTAAAACCGTAACCTGCAAGTATGTCTATAGCTTCCGGATACCTCTCTATGAGTTTTCCAACATTTGTATTTTCATTTATTTCAAACTCTTCTTCCTCCACCACTTCGGTTTCAATTTCCCTCTCCTTCCAGATTCTGATGACAGTATAATCCCCTACATTTCTGACTTCGTATCTTTCACCTAACCCTTCAACATGTGCCAGAACCTTTTGAGGATCAGCATCAATTATAAAATCGATGTAGTCTCCCACCCTGACCTCTCCAAGATTCATAACGATTCGATGTAAGAGTTCAGGAATTTTTTCTCCCCTGAGATCAACAATTCCTCCCATAAAACTCCTTACATCTAAAATTAATTATCTTTTTCCGGGAAGATGTTCGGTTCAAAATATTTTCGGGAAAGTTATTTTAAGTATCTGTAAAATTTCATAAAATCGAGGTGGGTTAGATGGTAGAAATTTTGAAAAACGCAGAGAGAAAAAAGGAGATCCTGAAAAATCTGCTCAAACAGATTCACGAGGGTAAAGATGTTCAGGAGTTAAAAGAGGAATTTAGAGAAGTTTTGGCAAGTATCTCGCCTCTCGAAATTCCATTGATAGAGCAGGANCTCGTGAAGGAGGGAATTTCAACCAGAGAGATTGCTAAAATGTGTGATATTCACGTTGAGCTGTTCAGAGAAAGTGTGGAGGGGGCCTTTGATGTCAAGGACTTGCCTCCAGGTCATCCCCTCCATACACTCTTTCTTGAAAACGAACAGATTGTCAAGGATGCTGAAATTCTAAATCTCCTTGCAACAACGCTAATCAAAGAGAAAGAGAGGCAGAACGAGATCTTGGAGGATATTTCAGATGTTGTAAGAGAGCTCTTGGCTGTTGGATATACACACTACACAAGAGAGGAAATGCTCATTTTCCCCTACATAGAGAGGAGAGGTATTACAGCAATACCCAACGTCCTGTGGTTCAAGCACGACGAAATCAGAGCAAAACTGAGAAAGCTTAACAAACTTTTATCTGAGGATCCCGGAAAAAGCTGGGAAGAGTACATCGAGGAGATATCTCAGAGGGCAAAGGATGTTTCATCTGCACTCATAGACATGGTTTTCAGAGAGAATAACATATTCTACCCAACGGTGAAGGTCCTGCTGAGTGAAGGAGAGTGGAAGGCGATAAGGGATCAGGAAGAACTGATTGGATACTACAAGGTATCACCACCAGAATGGAGANCTGACGTAGAGCCTTTGCAGCCGTACGAGATCGACTCCACTCTGAGCCCTGAGCAACTCCTAAGTCTACCAGCAGAAGTTCAAACTGTCCTCAAAGGGCAGGTGCTTAAACCTGATGAGTANGCTGTTAAAAGAGAAGGAGACATGGAGTTCGACGTTGGCTACCTCTCCAGAGAGGAAATCAATGCAATATTCAAATCGCTGCCCTTCGATATAACCTTCGTNGACNGTGAAGACAGGGTCAGATTCTTTTCTGGCGGTCACAGAATCTTTGCACGTACACCTTCTATAATCGGAAGAAGAGTCCATCTCTGCCATCCTCCAAGAAGCGTACACATTGTAAATAAGATACTGAAGGCATTCAAAGATGGAGAACGAGATGTAGCCGAATTCTGGATACAGATGGGTGGCAGGATGATTCACATAAGATACTTCGCTGTCAGAGACGAAAACGGAAAATACCTAGGAACTCTTGAAGTCGTACAGGACATAACGGACATCAAAAAGATTGAAGGAGAGAAAAGATTGCTTGGCTGGAAAAAAGATTAAAAACAAAAATTTAGCCAAAATTACTCACAAACATCTATCCATATAGCTCCAGTTGGGCAGACCTCGACGCACGAGCAGCATTCGGTGCAGTCCTCGGGTCTGACGGGCTCGGATTTGCCATCGTCATCGAACTCGTAAACTGCTGCAGGACATACACTGATACACTCACCGCATCCATCACATTTTTCCTTATCAACCACTATCTCTACCATGCTACCACCGAATGTGCTATTCCTCAATCATTTAAAAATCTAATGAGGTTTTTTATTTCAAATGAAAAAGTTTGGATTTTTAATTAATAAAGATGAATATCAGATTACTCAGCCGTGTAAGGAGGTGTATGTTCCAGAAAACGCTCAGGCTATGAGAGCTCACTCTTTCCCACACTCTCACTCCTTAACTCTGGCACCGTAACCAGCCATTTTAACGGCCTGTAAATACTTTTGGACGTCTTCATCTCCGACTTCAATTTCCGCTTCGCTGAGATCTATCCTTATCACTTTCGCGCCAGCCTTCTCCAAAGCTGTCCTGACAGCACTCACACAGCCAGCACACGACAAACCGTACAACTCAATTCTTACCCTTCTCATTTTTCTCACCTCCAATCAAATCTTCTTTTCTTCTAACTGGTGGAGTATATCTTTTCAGAAACAGTGAATTTGTCACAACACTTACACTGCTCATGGCCATCGCAGCACCAGCCCACTCAGGTCTGAAGAATATACCAAACAGTGGATACAGAATTCCAGCTGCTGCAGGAATTAGCAAGCTATTGTAGATCATTGCCCAGAATATGTTTTGCTTAATTTTAGTCAGAGTTCTCTGACTGAGCTGCAGAGCTGCAACCACATCCCTAAGATCATCTCTCATCAGAACGATGTCTCCACTTTCAATGGCTATATCCGTTCCACCTCCAATAGCTATGCCCAGATCCGCCTGTGCAAGTGCCGGGGCATCGTTTATCCCATCTCCAACAAACGCAACGACCTCACCTTTTCTCTGCAATCTTTTTATTTCCTCTGTTTTCTGATGTGGCATCACCTCCGCAACAACAAAATCGATGTCCAGCATCTCTGCAATTGCCATAGCTGTTTTTCTGTTGTCTCCAGTCATCATAGCAACTTTCCTGCCCATCTTCTTCAGCCAGGCTACTGCATCACGAGCAGATTCCTTCAGTACATCAGATACACCTATAACCCCACCAATGGTACCATTTGCTGCAACGATTACAGGTGTTTTTGCCTCTTTTTCAAGTTTTTGGAGAATTTCCTCCACTTTACTGTTAATGTGAATCTTGTTTTCCAGCAGAAGTTTCCTGCTACCCACAAGTATTTTCTTACCGTTATAATAGGCTATAACTCCCTCACCGGGAATTGCTTCAAATCTTTCAGGTTCTTCAACCGCAATTCCATCTCTTTCCGCTTTCCTGATGATAGCCTCTCCAAGAGGGTGTTCACTCCTCCTCTCTGCAATGGCCGCAATTCTCAGAACCTCCGCTTCACTTCCGTTGAAAGCGATAATATCCGTTACCTCTGGTTTACCCTTTGTGAGTGTTCCTGTTTTATCGAAAACTACCACGGNAATCTTATCTGCTATCTCCAGTGCCTCACTGTTCTTTATCAGAATTCCAAGTTCTGCTCCTTTTCCCATACCCACACTCAATGCTGTGGGAGTTGCAAGGCCAAATGCACACGGGCATGCAATAACCAGCACTGCAATTAGTGTCGAGAATGCGAAGACTGCAGGAAAACCGGCTATGAAATACCAATAGATAAACGAAGAGACCGCCACAACCAGAACCAGCGGAATGAAGTGTGCGACAACTCTGTCCGCAAGTCTCTGTATTGGAGGTTTGCTGCTTGTAGCCTCCTCAACGAGCCTTATAATCTGTGCAAGTAAAGTGTCCTTACCAACCCTCGCTGCTCTGATTTTTAGGATTCCATATCCATTAATTGTTCCCCCAACCACAGTGTCTCCAGCCTTTTTTAATTCCGGTTCTGGCTCACCTGTAATCATCGATTCATCCACATAACTCTCCCCCTCAACAACAACTCCATCGACAGGTATCCTTTCACCTGGTCTGACAATCACAACGTCACCAACCCGCACGTCTTCAACAGAAACNGTCCTCTCAACTCCATCTCTCACAACAACTGCTATCTTTGCCTGAAGAGCCATGAGCTTCTTTATAGCCTCTCTAGTTCTACCTCTGGCAACAGCCTCAAGCATTCTCCCAAGAAGTAGAAAAGCCAGTAGCAAAACCGCTGTCTCGAAAAACATGAAGTTCTCGGGTAGTAAACCTATTATGGACAATACACTTGCGGAAAAAGCGCTTCCAACACCCATCGAATACATAACATCCATGTTTAGAGTTTTATTGCGAACAGCTCTTACCGCTGCCATGAAAACATCTCTACCAGAGTAAAACATCACAGCGGTTGCAAGGAGCATCTGAACCCACTCGCCCAGTGGAACATGTAGAACGCCGATTGAACTTCCATAAGTCATGACAAGCAAAATAGTACCTGTCACTACTGCAAAAAACATCCTCTTCTTCATGCGTTCGATGGTTTCATCCTCAGTTACGCTTTCCTCCTCGGATGCTCCCTGAACTCCCTGAAATTGATANCCAATATCCTCAATTTTCCTTTTTATAGCCTCAAGGGTAACAACTCCTGAATCGTAAACAATACGTGCTGTGGATGTTGCAAGGTTAACACTGACATTTTTTACACCCGGTAACTCCCTCAGAGATGATTCAATCGTTTTCACGCACATCGCACAGCTCATTCCACCGATCTTTATTAGAGCTGTTTTGATTGCAGTTCTGACCTCTGCATCTCCAGTCTTAACACCATACCCAGCACTCTCAACTGCCTGAATTATCCTTTCCAAAGTGACTTTGGCAGGATCATATCTAACCCTCGCCGAAGCAGAAACGAGATTGACGCTAACATCTTTAACACCATCAAGTCCACGCAAGACTTTCTCGATNATTCCTGCACAAGCTGAACAGCTCATTCCTTTAATTTTTATGATTCTCTGTTCATCTTTTTCCACATCTTTTTCCATCTAAGGTAACTACACCGTTTATAGAGATATAGTTAATTTTTAACACAATGTCAAAATTGAGTGAAAATAATTTTATAATTCGTCAATCAAATGGACTCATGAAACTTGACGAGTATGATCTCAAACTTCTGAACCTCCTTCTGGATAACTCAAGATTGAGTGTGTCTGAACTCGCAAGACTGGTTGGGCTGAGCAGGCAAACCGTGAGAACACGTCTGGAAAAACTTGAAAAGGAGGGTGTAATAAAGAAATACACCATAAAGATATCCCCTGATCTGGAGAGANGTGAAAGTATTGTGATTTTAATNTTGGAAACAGAGAAACCCGAAAAATTGCAAGAATACAGCGAAATAATTGAAATCAACAAAATTACAAGTAAAAAGTATGTTGTTAAAGTTTTAACTAACAGGCTTGGGGATATCAGTCGAATTGCAGAAGATCCTGGACTCAACATTCTGGAGATCATGCCGGTTCTGGAATGGGAGGAAAAAGAGCGAGAATTCAGAATTGAGGTTCCTTTCAGATGTGATTACTGTGGAAAAGAAGTGGTAGACAGGCCAGTAATCTACAAATACCACAACAGGGTTTTTGTCTTTTGCTGCAAGACTTGTTTGAGAGAATTCAAAGAAAGTTCAGAGGATTGACTTCGTCTCATCTTCAGAATCAAAATTCTTTTATATCTTCTTTACATCTGATGTAAATAAGAGGTGAACCACATGAAAACAAATAAAAAGTATATCTTCTACGCCATTGCAGCTATCGCTGGTGTTATTGCAGCTGTATTTGCATACTTCGCCTTTCCATCCTCTGAAACGTCGCACATCGCAACATCAGACGTTGAGACTTATGCGGCAATATATTACTTTTATTCACCAAACTGCCATTACTGTCAGCAGATAAAGCCNTTTATCCAGGAAATGGCACAGAAATATCCGATTACGTTCTGTAAACTTGAGAATCTCACGACAAATTGCAAAGCAGTAGCCCAGGAAATAAAACTGAGGGGAGTACCCACAATTGTGATTAAGAATGAAAACACGACGGTGCTGTTCGGGGCAAAGGAAGTTTTAAAACTCGAAGAGGTTCTGAATCAAAAATGAAATTACTGATTCCAATTCTTATACTCCTCGGAATTGCTGATTCAGGTTACCTTCTCTACGCCAATCTTCAACCGTACTGTCCTCTCAATGCCTGTGAGGTTCTTTCAGTTCCATTCCTACCCTCATACGCACCTGCTCTTTTCGGTCTTCTGTGGTTCGCAGTCGCAATTCCACTCTTCCTATGGAAGGATAAACTGGCACTGCCCTTTGCTTTATGGCGTTACACAGGCATAGCTGGAATTACTTTTCTCGGGACTTATGCCCTCCTAAACCTTTACTTCTGCCCGTACTGTATTGCAGCATACTTACTCGGTATCAGTCTGGTATTTCTCTCAGAAAAGTAGACTTAACAGATTTACACAAACTCATCAGGTAATTTGAAACGTCTCAGGAGTTTTGAAAACGTTCTGAAACNTTTCCACACTCTACAACACATCGTTTTAGCAGAAAACATCCTTTGCCTCTGGGNACAACATNAGATTGAGGTGATGCGAGATGAGCAAAAAATTGGTAAAAACTGGACTTGCAGCCGGTTTGATCGCTGCAACACTCGCCATATATGGTGTGACTGCCATGATGTGGTATGGAATGCCAGCAACAATACCAGCAATGCCAGTGTCCATGCCGATGATGGGTTATGGAATGATGGGCTACGGGATGCCCCATGGGATGTATGGCATGTACCAGTACCCAGGATATTCGGCACAGCCTGGACAGGATCAATCTGAATTGAATGGGACATACAGCAACCAACCACATCCAATTCCCACAATGTACCCTCAGAACAATCCAAATATCTACCAAAACGGCTACTGGCACTGCCCAATGATGGGCTGGTAGTCGGGGCTGGTAAATCTGCTGGCAAAACATTTTTTCTTATTTTTTATCCTGAGTGTAAAACTCAGCAACTCTTTTCATGGCACTTTCGAGAGCTTTTCTCCCAACCACCCTCTCCGCAAAAGAATCAGCATACTCTTCAAATCTGATTCCGGGAAGGAAAGTTAGAATGCGAATGTTTCCAACAAGTGGATACCTGTTCTGTTTCACATGGAAGGCCTCATGGGCCAGAACNGCCTTCAGCTCTTCCAGACTCAAAAGCTCAACAATTCCNGCCGTAACAAAAACATCTCTTCCAAGAGTGAAGGCTTTTGGAAGAGAGGAACCGAGAATGAACAGTTTTGAATTTGTAGAACCTGACAAATTTCTGAGAAA
>Ga0180908_1051_pt1 | contig 13355 bp, 14 predicted proteins | sample Deesub1362A_J573_FD_124169 | JGI IMG/M metagenome (GOLD analysis project Ga0180908, IMG submission 124169) | Archaeoglobus sp. JdFR-41 | reverse complement strand
TGACTTTCAGATGATGTGTACACCTATAGGCTTCTCTTTTTTCAACTGAGTCATGAGTTTTGGAGTTGGTATACTGGGAGGATAGTTTCCCCCTTTCAGTATAGAAGCATAAGTCACGGTAACTTTGTCCGGGTATTTTGTTGCCATGTTATCGAGAACCCTGTAGACGGGCATGGCAGGTATTTCAACATCTTGACCTTCATCGTAGAATTTTATCCAGACTCTGTTTATCTTCTCTATTTCCTCTGAATATTCCATCCCAAACACTCAAAATTTGTGTAAATTTTTAATTGAGAATCGTTTAGGATTTTTACGTGAGCAACTATTTAATAACTGTCATAAAATATAAGCTAGAATGCTCATAATCCTCCTTCTGGCTTTGTGGGAAAAAAGAAGCAACAATAAAGTGATTCTAATTAGCAGTCATAATGTTTCCTGTACTTTTTTACGCCATTTATTTTCAGAAATTCCTCACTGTCTACTCGCACTATGCAATCATAGTCATAAAACACTTCGTGCACCTCCTGACAGACCTCTTTAAGTTTTCGAAGCACCTCGTGCTTTCTCAGTGGATCTAACCACACCTCGAAATACATGCTCTTCCAGTTCTGATTCAGTTTAAAAATAATTTGTTCGAAAATCGAAAGTAAGATTTAAGTTTAATAAATGAGATTTTTGTTATGGAACCAATTGAAATCAGGGGAGACATTTACTGGGTAGGGGTTCTGGACTGGGAGGAGAGAGATTTTCATAATTTTCTGACTCCAAGAGGTTTGACGTACAATTCATATCTGATTGTGGGGAAAGAAGTAGCTCTTGTCGATACGGTTAAACACAAATTTGCTGGTGAGATGTTGAACAGGATCAGGAAAATCGTCAATCCGGAAGAGATTGATTATGTAATTGTAAACCATATAGAACCGGATCACTCGAGTGGCCTTCCAGTCATAATGCAAATTGCAGAAAATGCCACAATCGTCTGCTCGAAGAGGGCGAAAGATGGAATTAGCAAGTATTACGATTGTGATGGGTGGGAGTTTAAAGTCGTAAAGCAGGGCGATGAGCTGGATTTGGGAGGAAAAACTCTGACGTTTCTGGATATGACCATGCTCCACTGGCCCGACAGTATGGCCACCTACGTGAAGGAGGACAAACTACTACTCTCAAACGATGCTTTCGGACAGCATGTAGCAAGTGAGGAGAGATTCGATGAGGATTTGGGTATTGAGGAGGCGTTGTCATGGGCTAAAATGTACTACGCGAATATTCTAATGCCACTGTCGTCTCTTGTGAAGAGAAAAATAACAGAAATTCGAAATCTCGGTATTGAAATAGATATGATTGCTCCGAGTCATGGTGTAATCTGGAAAAATCCCCAAAAAATTCTGGATGCGTATGAAAGGTGGGCAAATTTCGAGAATGAGGATAAAGTTGTCATCGTTTACGACACCATGTGGCATTCAACAGAAAAACTTGCACGGGCGATAGCAGATGGTGCAGGGAGTCAGGGAGTTAGGGTTAGACTCTTTCATACGAGGAGAGATAGCTGGACGGACATAGTAACGGAAATACTGGATGCAAAGGCGCTGGCAGTTGGTGCCCCCACAATTCATAACACCCTTTTCCCACCGGTAGCAGGTTTTCTTGGGTATCTAAGGGGGTTAAAGCCACAGAATAAAAAGGTGCTTGCTTTTGGCTCCTATGGCTGGAATGGTGCAGGCATAAAAGAAATAGAAAGAGTGTTTCAGGAATTGAAGTTGGAAATGCTTGAACCTCTAATGGTTAAATTCCGTCCAACAAAGGAAGAACTTGAAAAAGCTTATGCTGCAGGAGTTGAGCTGGCAAAATGATTGTTGGGGTGTGTGGGAGTCCAAGAAAGAAAGCAACAGAGTTCGTACTTACCAGAGCACTTGAAATGCTTGAAGAAATGGGGTTTAAGACGAAATTCTTCACAGTTCGTGGTAAGGAAATTGGATTCTGCCAGCACTGTGACTACTGCTTGAGGCATAAGATCTGCAGACTCAAAGATGACATGCACGAGCTTTACGGGCTGCTGAAGGATGCAAGAGGTATAATACTGGCAACACCTGTTTACAATGGTGGAGTAAGTGCCCAGTTAAAAGCTGTGATGGATCGTTGTCGGGCTCTTGTTGCAGCAGATTACAACTTTTTCAGAGGAAAGATTGGTATGGCCATATCTGTTGGTGGGGATAGAATTGGGGGACAGGAACTTGCAATTCAGCAGATTCATACTTTTTTTATCCTTAATGGTATTTTGCCGGTAAGTGGTGGCTCCTTTGGTGCGAATCTCGGGGCAACCTTCTGGAGTAGGGATACACTTGAGGGTGTGAAAGAGGATGAGGAAGGTTTCCGGAGCCTGAGAAAGACAATCAGAAGATTTGCAGAAGTGTTGGGAAATCTGGGTGATTGAATGATGGAAATAGTAAATCAGAAAACACTTGAGAAAAAACGGAGGGTTGCGTGGGGTATAACTGGCAGTGGGGACAGACTTCATGAAACTGTTGAGGTTATGAAAGATATAAAGAGGAGATTTTCAGATATTGAAATCAGTGTTTACCTCTCTAAAGCTGGTGAGCAGGTAGTGAGGTATTATAAACTCTCTGAAGACCTCAAAAATAATTTCGGTCCTCTGAGGGTGGAAATTGACGCGAATACTCCGTTTTTAGCAGGACAACTCCAGGTGGGCAGATTTGAATTTCTGCTCATCGCTCCAGCAACATCAAATACTGTTGCGAAGATATCAATGGGAATAGCGGATTCTCTGCTCACAAATGCTGCTATAATGGCTCTTAAAGCCTTTGTTCCTGTTTACATAATGCCATCTGACTATAAGGAAGGAGTGGTGGTAACCAAACTTCCGGACGGCAGAGAAATGAAATTGCGAATAAGGGCTGAAGATGTTGAACATGTGAAAAAGTTGGCAAGGATGGATGGAGTGTTTATTCTGGAAATACCAGAAGAAATATACGATGTTTTTGAAAAACATTTTGGATTGGTGTAAGTAGCTTATGGAAGAGGAAGAACCTCTCTGGACGGAATTTTTTCAAGATAAGGAAAATGAAATTATATTGATAACCAGATATATATCAGAGGAGAGGAAGAACCTCTTAAAGATGTACGAGAACTTCAGGATGGATAGGAGATGCTGCGGTTTGCCACCTTTCGGTAGAAAAAGGATAGAAGCGTGGATAGGATATCTCGAGGAAAGGGGATTTAATTTCATAGCCAAACACGGAAATGCTGTGGTGGGGCACGTAGCAGTTGTTCCACTTAATGATGAGGCAGAATTTGTGATATTTGTACATCCTGATTATGAGGAGAGAGGTATTGGTGGGGAGTTGATGAGATTTGTTGAAAATTTTGTCAGATATAAAGGGATTGAGAAACTGAAAGCTGTAACTGAGAGAGAAAATAGGGTAGCCCTCAACTTTTACATACATCTGGGGTTTGAAGTCACCAGTACAGACCCTGTTTATGCATATCTGGAGAAAAAGATAATATGAGGTATCAAAAAATCTGGCGGAGTTGCTAATTTTTGTTAATAAAGTTGAATATTTTGATAAAAAAGTTTATATTTTTAAAACTCAAGTTTAGTTTGAGGTGATAGAGTGAAAATCAAGAAAGTCGAGAGAAAGAAAACGGGAGTTTGCAAGTGTGGAACGTCTTGCTGATAGCATGTATCGTGAAATCATATGTGTTCATTGTGAATTTTACAAACCGGGAGAGANTTCGGAGTGTGGAGCATTCAAAATTCTTAAATTTTTAATTGATTCTGGAAAGTTATCGGAGGAGGAAGTTGGATTTGCCGCACTTGAGGCTTGCAGAAAGAGTTCTTCTGAGAAAGTTTGACAAATTCTATGCATACAACGCAGAAACAGATGAACTCTACGAGCTTGACGAGGAAGCTTTCAATTTTTTAAAGGTCTGTGATGGTCGTTATCTTGAGATAAACCAAGAATTTCTTGAATATCTGCTTTCCGAGAATCTTGTAACCGAGAACGATGAGAAAAGAGAAATTGAGGTTATTGAGGCTGATGAACCATCGCTCAGGTATCTGCTTTTGAACATTACATGGTACTGTAATCTTTCCTGTAAACACTGCTATGTGGTTCAGAGTGATGAGTACATGGAGTATGACACTTTCAAAAGCTGTGTTGATCAGTTTTATCAAATGGGTGGCCTGAAAATTCTCATTTCAGGTGGAGAACCGCTTTTGCATCCAGGGATATGGAATTTTTTGACGTATGCAAGGAATAAACCGCTGAGGGTAGTTCTCCTGACAAACGGATATTTAATTGATGATGAAACAGCTGCCAAATTGAGACACTTTGTGGATGAGGTTCAGATCAGCCTTGACGGTCTGAGGGGGCATGAAAAACTCAGAGGCACAGGATACAAACCCGTTATTAAGAGTATCAGTAGGTTGATAGAGCACGGTGTTGATGTCTCCGTTTCTACAATGCTCACGAAGTACAGTATAAATGAACTGGATGAGATGAACGATCTGTTGGGAAGATTGGGGGTTAAAAGGTGGTCTCTTGACGTTCCAACAACGACTGAAGATATCTTACCACCGCTAAATCTTGCAGCTGAAGCTATGAAAAAGTACGGATTTGGAGAAATGGGTCATGAGGGAACACAAAACTACGCATGTGGCTCGAATTTTGCATCTGTAACACCATCTGGTGATGTGACAAAGTGCGGGTTTTTTACAGAGTCAGTTGGAAACATCGCAGAGGGTCTTGATGTGTGCTGGGAGAGGATGAAGAAGAAATTCATCTGGAAGCTGAGCGAGCTAAAGTGCAGATGCCAGTTTATCACCACATGCAGGGGCGGGTGTAGATACAGGGCTATCACGTTTTTGAGGGATTTGCATGGTTGCGATCCTGTGATGTGTCACATCTTTGGGGTTAAAAATTGAATAACTCTTGAAATTTCGGCAAAGTCAAAAATATTATAATAAAATTAGTAGGTATTTTTGACATGCAAGAGTTCGATTTTAACTCAAGATTGAAGAGAATATGCAATCTGATGGAGCAGAGCAGCATTGACGCTCTTATTGCTACCAGATTTATGAGTGTATGCTATGTTTCGGGGGCCTTTATCCCATACAGAGCAGCGGCACTGGTAACAGCAGATGGTCAGNTCTTTCTCTATCCCTCTCTCATCGAGTCGGAAAGAATAAGGGATGAGTCCTGGGTACAGAACGTGATTCCTTGGGCTCCTCTTCCTGGAATGAACTGGCCTGAACTTGTTTCAGGTAAAATAAAAGAGCTAGGACTCGATAAGGGCAGAATCGGTGTTGAAAGCGAAATAACACCGAGATTGATTGAGGGAGTTATAACCGATGCTGAGTTTAGAATGCTGAAAGAGAGGTTGCCAGATGCGGAGTTCTCAAATGCCTCCATTGTTATGAACGAAGCAGTTGTTGTTAAAGAGCCGGCTGAGATTGATAGGCTTAGAAAAGCTGCTGAGATAGCAGATAAAGGTATNAAAGCAGCTCTCGAGGCTGTAGAGGATGGTGTAACTGAAACAGCTGTACTGGGTGCAGCAGAGAGAGTGATGAGAGAAGAGGGATCGATGTGGAACTGGCCTATTACAGGAGGTGATGAAATCTCCTCTGGCTACAGGGGCGGGTACTCAAGGTGTGGCTGCACACCTCCGTCCAACAAGGTTATAAGAAGAGGAGAAATTGTGATGATAGATCTTCACTCTACTTACGAACTCTACTATTCTGATCTCTCTTTCAACATCGTACTCGGAAGAGCCAGCAATGAACAGAAGAAGATGATGGAAACTTTTACAGACATCGCTTATACTCTCTTGGATTCTGTTGCTGCAGGAGTCAAAATTGGAGATGTGGCTGCTGCGGTGATGGGAAAACTTGAGAAAACGGAGTACCATCCACACGTGCCACCAGTATTCGGGCATGGTCTGGGGATAGTTGGGCATGAATGGTATCCGCCCATAGCCCCATTTCCTCCATGGAGCGATTATGTATTGAAGGAGAACATGGTTGAAGAACTTTACCTGCAACTCAATAAACCGGGGATTGGCGGTCTTAGACTTGAAGTTCCGGTGCTTGTGAAAAAGGATGGTTGTGAGAAGCTAACAAAAACACCAATTGAACCCGAGGAACTGATCAGGTAGTTCTCCGATTCAAAGAAAGTATGATCGAGACTTAGTTCAAATCAGGTAATCTTATATAGTGATTTAATGAGCAGCGAACGTATGACGGAAAACGTGGCAGTTATCGGTGTCGGGCATTCGAAATTCGGATTGCGAAGAGACGTTAATATGGCAGAACTGTGCTGGGAGTCTATTCAACCAGCCCTCACGTCTGCTGGCGTCACACCAAAAGACATTGATTTCTTTGTTGTGGGTAATGCCGGTATGTGGAGCAGTGAAGCAGCTATTCCTGCATTGCTCGCAGAATACGCTGATCTCGCCCCCAAAGGGTCGATGAGAGTTGAAGCAGCCTGTGCTACCGGAAGCGCAGCCATAAGAGTTGCTTATTCTACAATAAAGTCTGGATTGGCAGACCTCGTTCTGGTGGCAGGAGTTGAAAAGATGCAGGAATCTCCAAATCCGAACGTGATAGAACTCATCGGGAGATTTGGGAGTTACTTTTGGGAATTTGAAAACTTCGGTTTGACCTTTCCAGGTTACTATGCCATGCATGGGACTGCATACATGGCAAAATACGGTGCGACGGAGGAGGACTTTGCAAGGGTGGCTGTAAAGAATCACTACTATGGTGCTAAAAACCCCTATGCTCAGTTCCAGAAGGAGATAGACATCGAAACAGTTATGAAAAGCCCATATATAGCCTGGCCATTCAAACTGTTCGACTGCTCTCCCATAACTGATGGTTCTGCCTGTATAATTCTTGCAAGTGAGAGCAAAGTAAAGGAACTTGGAATTGATGAAAAGGTGTGGATTCTGGGACAGGGTGTTGGGACTGGAACTGCAAATCTTAGCAGAAGAGAAGACTTTACCTCACTTGCATCTGCAAGATATGCAGCAGAACAGGCTTACAGGATGGCTGGGATAGACCCTGAAAACCCAGCTAAGTACCTTGATGGAGCCAATGTGCATGACTGTTTCACAGCCCCTGAAATCATAGCATATGAGGATCTCAAATTCTGTAAAAGAGGTGAAGGAGTGCAGTTAATCAGAGACGAACAGACATACATTGGTGGGAAGATCCCGGTTAACGTTGATGGTGGATTGAAGGCAAAGGGCCATCCAATTGGGGCAACTGGCATAAGTCAGGCAGTTGAGGCTTACAAACAGCTTCTTCAGAAAGCTGAACCTGGAAGACAGGCTGAGATAAAGGAAGGAAGATGGCTTGCCCATAATGTAGGTGGAACGGGACACTTTACCTATGTTACGATCTATGGGCTTGAGAAGCTCTAATCCTAAAGGGGTGGTATGATGGACAAGATTCAGGAAATGGTTAAGAAAAATATTGAGGAATTTGGATTTCCTGTAATTCTGGATGAAAAGGCCAATGCTCTTCAGTGGGTTGATATGAGGGAACTGAAACTTCGCTACATTATCTCAATTGAAAACATCAAACCCTTTTTTGAGGGGCTGAAAGAGGGAAAACTTATGGCCACAAAATGCAGGGAGTGTGGCAGACTGTTCTTTCCTCCTCAGAAGGATTGTCCAGAATGTCTCAAATCAGAAATGGAGTGGGTAGAACTGAAAAAAGAGGGCACTCTGGAAACACTAACGGTTATTTTTGTCAAACCACCTTCGTTCAACCAGTACGATCCATACACAGTCGCAATAGCGAAGCTTGACGATGGCCCGAGAATTCTTGCCTGGCTGANGGGCGATCCGAAGCAGGTAAGACCGGGGCAGAGAGTCAGAATTGAGGTTAGTAGGCGTGATAAAGAAGGGTATTTGATGTACGAAATAGTTCCTATCTAATTTTTTATGAATTTGAAGTAAAGGAGGTGTTTGGCGTGAATATTAAGGAAATGGTTAGGAAGGTCTGCATACTCGGAGCGGGAGCCATGGGTCATGGAATTGCTCAGGTGTGTGCAACTGCTGGTTATGAGGTGTGGGTTAGGGATATTAAGCAGGAGTTTCTGGACAGAGGCAGGGCTGGAATTGAGAAAAATCTGCAGAAGGCTGTCGCTAAAGGTAAGATAACTGAAGACAAAGCCAGAGAAATTCTGGAGAGAGTTCACTTCACTCTGGAAATGGAGGAAGCTGTGAGGGATGCGGACCTGGTAATAGAGGCCGTACCGGAAATTATGGATCTTAAAAAACAGGTTTTCAGCGAGGTGCAGCAGTATGCGAAACCAGAGTGCATATTTGCCACAAACACATCAGGTTTGAGCATTACGGAACTTGGCAATTCAACTGATAGGCCAGATAAGTTCTTGGGTCTGCACTTCTTTAACCCACCAGTTGTGATGCAGCTTGTGGAGGTTATTAAAGGGGAGAAGACGAGTGACGAAACGATTGAGTTTGGGGTGGAGTTTGTAAAGAGTATAGGAAANACACCAGTAGTTGTGAGAAAAGATGTGACAGGCTTCATAGTGAACAGGGTGCTTGTTCCATATCTCGTTCTTGCAATTGATGATGTCGAAAAGGGAGTGGCAAAGCAGGAGGAAATAGATGCAACGCTCGTTTATAAATATGCATTCCCGATGGGGCCGATAGAACTTTCAGACTTCGTCGGACTGGATATTCTCTACCATGCAGGCCAGCAGTGGGATATAATTCCTACCACCAAGCTACTTACAGAAAAATTTGAAGCAAAAGAACTTGGAATGAAGACGGGGAAAGGGTTCTATGACTGGAGCGCCGGCAGACCCAAGATGCCCCAGGAGCTCGCTGGTAAATACGATGCTCTCCGTCTTATAGCTCCTATGGTAAACATAGCGGCAAGTTTAATCGAGATGGGTGTTGCAGAAGCGAAGGATATCGATACAGCCATGAAGCTTGGCACCAACATGCCAAAGGGACCTTGTGAGCTTGGAGATGAGATAGGTCTCGATGTGATTCTGGCCAAGGTTGAAGAACTGTATGAAGAAAAGGGATTTGAAATTCTTAAGCCATCTGAGCTCCTCAAAAAGATGGTTGCTGAAGGTAAACTTGGAGAAAAAACTGGAGAAGGCTTCTACAAATATACTGGAGAGATCACGTTCAAGAATCTCATAGTTGAGAAAGATGCAGAGAACATGATTGCAAAGATTATCATTAATCGCCCTCAGAGACTTAATGCTCTCTCACTTGAGACTCTTGATGAACTGTTCGAGGCATTTAAGCAGCTTGAGAAGGATGAAGACGTGAGAGTTGTTGTGGTTACTGGGGCAGGTGAGAAAGCCTTCTCAGCAGGATTTGATCTGCAAACTGCACTGCAAGATCCTGCTTCACTAACCCCAGCAAACTCCATGATGATCGCTGCTAAAGGTCAGTGGGTTTTCACACAAATCGAAAGATTTCCAAAACCTGTGATCGCAGCAATAAATGGTTATGCGTTTGGTGGTGGCTGCGAACTCGCACTTGCGTGCGATTTTAGAATAATGAAAAGAGGTACTAAAATTGGCTTAACAGAATTGAGTCTTGCGTTAATTCCAGGGTGGGGTGGAACTCAGCGATTGCCAAAAATCGTTGGTATTGCAAAGGCAAAGGAAATGATAATGCTTGCCAAGAGAATTGATGCTGACGAAGCNGAGAAAATCGGACTGGTAAACAAAGCAGTTGATCCAGAAAAGTTTGAGGAGGAAGTGTTNAATCTCGCAAAGCAGCTTGCAGAAGGCCCACCAGTCAGTTTGAGNTCTGCNAAATATGCGATAAACTTTGGATACGAACTTCCGTCAGAAATAGGACAGGCAATCGAAGCAGCATACTTTGGAATCGCAACATCAACCCAGGATGTAATGGAAGGTGTGAGAGCGTTTTTCGAGAGAAGAAAACCTGAGTTCAAGGGTAAATAAATTTCTTTTTCCTTTATTTAATTTTGAAATTACAGTTCTTAGCGTCGGACATCAGCATACGCACTCTTAAATATCTGAAATCAGTAACTTTACTGTGTGAAAGCTGAGCTGGATAACTACCTGATAAAGGATGAGGCATCAACTGATGAGGAACATGGCTGCTACCCGTCGAGACGACCAATTCAGGAGTACATACGAAAGGGAGTTGTGTGTATTGACAAACCTATGGGTCCAACGAGTCACGAGGTTGTTGTCTGGGTCAGAAAGATTCTGGAGGTGAAGAAGACCGGGCATGCAGGGACACTTGATCCACGTGTTACCGGTGTTTTGCCGGTGTTCATTGAGGACGCAACAAAACTCGTAAAATTTCTGCAGGAGTCTGAAAAGGAATATGTCTGTCTGATGAGGCTTCATGGAAATGTGAGAAAAGAAGAACTCGAAAGAGTTGCATCCATGTTTGTGGGGAGAATCTACCAGAGGCCTCCTCTAAAATCTGCTGTCAGAAAAAAGCTGAGAATTCGTGAAATATACGAACTCGAAATACTCGAGATGGATGGAAGAGATGTTCTTTTCAGAGTTCGAACAGAGTCGGGGACATACATCAGAAAACTTTGCAGAGACATAGGTGAGGTGCTTGGGGTAGGAGCCCACATGCAGGAACTAAGAAGAACAAGAACAGGGAAATTTGGTGAAAAGGACAGCTATACTCTCCACGACCTTCTTGATGCATACATTTTCTGGAAGGAGGATGGAGAGGAAGAATACATAAGACAGATAATAAAACCCATGGAAACTGCTGTTGCAGATTTACCGAAGGTTGTGGTGAAGGATACAGCTGTGGATGCGATATGCCATGGCGCCAATCTTTCTGTGAGAGGTGTTGCGTTTGTGGAGAGGAGTGTAAAGAAGGATTCGATTACTGCTATCTTTACACTCAAAAATGAGCTCGTAGCCATCGGCAAAGCGCTTATGGATGCAGAGGAGATTTACAGTGCGAACAAAGGAATTGCCGTTGATATTGAGAGAGTCCTTATGGAGAGAGGAACCTATCCCTCATCATGGAAAAAAAGTTGGTGAGGAAAAAGTTATTTCTTACCTGCTTTTTTGAGTTCCTCCTCTCTCAGCACCCTCCTCAAAACTTTACCAACAAGAGATTTCGGTAGCTCGTCTCTGAACTCGTAAATGCGAGGAACCTTGTATGCTGCCAGTCTTTCTCTACAGTGCTTGTCCAGATCNTCCTCTGTGACCTTTCCCTTGTATTCAGGTTTGAGTGCTATGAAAGCTTTCACGGTCTCCCCTCTGTATGGATCCGGAACACCAACGACTGCTGCTTCAGCAACCGCTGGGTGTTCGTAGAGGACTTCTTCCACTTCTCTCGGGTAAATATTGTATCCACCGGCAACTATCATATCCTTTTTCCTGTCCACTATGTAGAAGAAACCCTCTTCGTCCATCACAGCCATGTCACCTGTGAGCAGCCAGCCATTAATCAGAACCTTCTCAGTTTCCTCCTTCATCTTCCAGTACCCCTTCATAACCTGAGGTCCAAAGATTGCAAGTTCTCCAACTTCTCCCTGCTCAAGAATGTAGCCGTCATCATCCACAACAACAGCGATGGTATCTGCAACCGGAACCCCAATGCTTCCTGCTTTGGAGTAACCATAGATCGGGTTCACGTGGGTGACCGGAGAAGCTTCGCTGAGTCCGTAACCTTCATTGAGCTTAACTCCAACAACTTCTTCCCATCTCTTTTTTATTTCAACTGGGAGAGGAGCAGCTCCACTGTTGCACACTCTTAGCGAGCTGAGATCGTATTTGTTAAGATCTGGATGATTTAGCAGAGCTGCAAACATGGTTGGCACGCCCATGAATGTGGTAACCCTGTAATTGTGTATTGTGGCGAGTAGAAGATCCCAGTTTCGTGGGTCAGGTATTGGAACTGTCTTCATTCCAATGATTGCTGCAGCATTCCCCATCGTCATACCGTAAACGTGGAATACTGGCAGTACACCAATACCAACATCGTTTGGAGATGCTTTTGGATCCCAGTATGCGCTCTGATAGGCGTTGACCACGAGATTGTAGTGGGTTAGCATAACACCTTTGGGCACACCTGTGGTACCGCCAGTGTACTGGAACATTGCAACGTCTTCTTTTGGGTTGATTTCTGCTCTTTTGTCGGTTCTTTCGTATCTGAGCACTTCACTCCATGGGATAACTTCCTTTCTTTCTTCGGGAATCTGAGGTGTTACACCCTCCATGAAGTCTTGGATGCTGCAAATCACAACTTTATCAACAATTCCATCTTCGATAAGCGGTCTAACATTGGGATATATCAAATCGAGACAGAACATTCTGGTAGCTTCACTATTCTCAAAGAGATATCTCAGCTCTCGAGTGGTGTAGAGGGGGTTACACTGAACAACAACTCCACCAACTTTTGATATTCCTGCTGTTATCATTGCATAGTGAGGTGTAGTAGGTAGTGAAACAACTATTCTCTCTCCCTTTTCGACGCCTATGTCATACAAAAATGCTGCAACTTTATCCGATGCATCCGCAACCTGCTTGTAAGTTATTGTATTTCCGAAAAATATCGCTGCGGGATTATCAGGAACTCTTGCTGCGGCGTTGTCAAGTAGCTGGTGGACAGGTATGAGCGGATAATCAATCGTGTGCGGTACGCCATCGTCATAGTACTTAATCCAGATTTTTTGCACCCTTGATATATCTATGTCCCGTATATTTTCCCCCTCAATACCCAGCAGCTTTGACATGTCATGTGTCAAATTAATAGTTTTAATAATCTTACGTTACAGTCCTTGGTTTATTTGGGAATCAATCCCAGATTCGAGAAAAGCATCGTTAATAATTTGGATCCCATCTAATTTGTCGGAGGTTTAAGAGGGAGCTAAAAACTTATAAATCTGCTCATTCAATTTTTGAATTGCGAATTTAAAAAGATTGCGAATAAGGAACTCGTAGTGTAGTAGAATGAAAAATTATGGGGCGAGAAAGGATGAAGTTTACGAATTTCATACTCCTGAACACGAGCTGGAGTGTCAAAAAAAGCTTGAAATTCATCAAAGATGGTAATTTTGACACTTTATTCCTAAATCTTCCGCAGAAATTTGAGTTATTCATCAGAAAAAACCAGCTGCCGTATGATCCTGTTTACGAACAGGACTTTGTGGCTCTTTCACCACTGATTGAGTTCTGCAAAAATTCTGGAATTGAGATTTACTGCTACAAAGATGACAAAAATGCTGAGTTTGAAAGTTCTTGCATTTATGAGATTCTCAGACTCGTCCTAAGATCGAAGATCCGGGAAATCGAAGTAGAAGAGTGGAAGAAAGTTTTAAAAAAGCAAATAAT
>Ga0180908_1037_pt1 | contig 13777 bp, 13 predicted proteins | sample Deesub1362A_J573_FD_124169 | JGI IMG/M metagenome (GOLD analysis project Ga0180908, IMG submission 124169) | Archaeoglobus sp. JdFR-41 | reverse complement strand
AAAACGCTAAGGCGAGAACCTATCGGAAGAATTTGTGGTGAAATTCTTACCAAAACCTGAATGTAGTATAAATCTGTAGTTCTCTATATCGGGTCTTCCGTCCTTGAACGCATCTCCCGCTGTCACATGCAGTATTTCACCAATAAAAAGTGTATGATCCCCCGCTTCCACTTCCTTGAAAACTCTGCACTCAAGGTTTGCCTGACACTCTTTAATAGACGGTACACGCACCTTCCTTGAATCAACAAAAGTTAAACTGAGTTTCTCAAGCTTGTTCACCTTTGAGCCACTAACCGTACCGGCAGCCCATACATCCTTAAGAAGTTCTACAGTAGGTACGGATACAACAAATTCCCCGCACTCCTTTATAAGCGCATTGGTGTATCTTGTGTGCCCAACCGAGACAGCAAGCAACTGTGGTTCAAATGATACGGGAATCACCCANTCAGCCGTCATAACATTTGGCTTCTCTACCCCTGACACCACAAGGTATGTTCTCAGGGGATAAAGATAGTGAAGAAAAGACACAATATCACCTCCCTCTTTTCAGCACTCTCCACTTTTCTCATTTAGCAGCANGATGAAGTCCTTTGCAGAACTTACACAGTGAAGTTCTTCTTTGAGCAGAAATACAACNGACCCCACATCTTTTTTCAGTTCTCTATCAACTATGTATGCCGCCCTTGTTGATAGAGTCTCCGATATCCGCCCAAGTATTCTTGCTCTCTTTTCAATTCCCCTAACTTGTTTGACACCTGTTAGGATTTTTCTATCCTCCGCTTTTGAAACTGCATCAAATGGAGCGTGTTTTATTGGGTAAACTGAAATCCCTATTATCTTTAGTTGTTCAACTATCTCTCCTTCCTCTCCTTCCATCCCTGTAATGTCGTCTTCGTCTTCCTGAATGTCAAGATCCGCAAATTGCATAAGATCGATAGCTTTAATAACGTGTGTACCGAGTATTTCTTCAATTTTTGTAGCATTAGAAAGGGACGTGTCTATTCCCTCCTCATACTTCTTCACAGTTCTTCGAGAAACGCCCAACATCTTTGCCATATCTCCAAGGCTGAATCCGAGTCTTTCCCTAACCTCCTTGATTTTTTCGCTATCAAGTCTCACGTAATATCCTCCCGGTGCTGAATATACAAAAGGTGGAATCCCNTCAATGATGAAATCGTAAAAAGTGGCGAGATTGACGACTGGAATGCCATATCTGCTGTAAACCACACCCCTATCGAGAAAATCGAATTTAAATCTCTCACCGACTATAATTGGACTTGCTCCAAGAACTTTTGCAAGTTTTTTCAGGTCCTCAGCCATTTCTGGTTTTAGAGAGTCAATATTGTAAAGTACTTTTAAGAGTAGAACCGTCTCATCCTTTTTTGCCACGACATCAAAGCAGCGTGGTCTCGTTTCAATCAGATCTGTGACGCTGTACCCAGCCTTTGAGAGGATTTTAGTTACTGATTCAAGTATTGCTGGCTGCATTTCAGATACACTAAACTCTCATGCTATATAAGAGTTTTCGGAATATATCGAGTTCAGAGGTTATAGCAAGACCTAAAATTATCGTGCAGACAACTGCCCATTCAATTACTACAGCAAGAAAAACTTTTAAAGCACGTTTTACGTCCTCAATTTCCGGTTTTCGGCCTTCAAACCTGTAAACACCTTTTTTCTCAAGCCAGACTCCCAGTACAGCACTCATACAGGCTACAGGTTTGTCTCCATTTATCTTGAATTTTGCCATTCTGTAATACTTCCAGACCTTCTTTGGCTTAAAGGGAAAATAAAGGAGTACTGAAATTCGAGATGGTATGAATGTGAGTACGTCGTCAAGTCTCGCAGCGAATTTTCCAAAATACTCGTACCTTTGATCCCTGTAACCAACCATTGCGTCGAGTGTATTCACAGCCCTGTAAACCATCGCACCTGTCAGACCAAACAAAACAAAATAAAAGATGGGCGCGATAAACCCGTCAACTGTATTTTCTGCTACACTTTCAATTGTGGCAGAATTGAGATATGGATCACTCAGTTCAGAGACATCTCTGCTTACAAGCTTCTGAACAGCATGTTTGCGATCTTCACCGAGTGTGGCAACCACATGATCATACATCGATCTAATCGAGAAGGTTGTTTTTAGGAGATACACTCCCAGAAGCAGATTTGCAGGTGATGGTAGAAGATAAGGAATCATAGAAAGAAGAACGGCAAACAGTATAACCAGNGAAGTGCAAAAAAGTCCCATCAACAGGTCAAAATGACTTCCTCTTCTTCTATATTTTTTATCCAGGATCCCTATTGCCTTTCCAAACCAAACAGTCGGATGAAACCTGAGACTGGGTTCCCCNAATAAAAAGTCCAGCACCAGAGCCAAAATCAGAATCAAAGCCATCGAGTTATCCACTTTATTTTCTTTCAGTTAAAGTTAAATTAATATTTTGCTTCTACCCTTATTGTGAAAGACCTTATATCCTTTTTCACACAGATACCTGTTCACGGAGAAATTGAGAGAGTTGTTGAGCAAATATGGATGTTACCATTACTTGCCTTGCTTACCTCTTTTCCTTCCATGGTGTTCCTCTATCTGGAATTGCCTCTCAAAAACATTCTGGCTGTAATTGCACTGTACTGCATGACTGGACTGATACATCTTGACGGTCTTGCAGATTTCAGTGATGGTATTATGGCAAAAGGTACCAGAGAAAACAAAATAAGAGCCATGAAAGACGTTAATATTGGAATTGCCGGATTATCAAGTGCAATGTTCATAATTCTTCTTCAGACAGAAAGTCTAAGACTTGTCCCATTTTATTCAATCCTTGTGGCTGAGCTCAACTCAAAATTCTCCATGCTTCTCGCCATTTCCACAGGTAAATCAGCTGGAGATGGAATAGGTAACCTTTTCATCAAATCTTTCAGAAAGTTTCAGATTTTTTATGGAACTACTCTCTTTTTCCTGATTTTTGCAGTGATGACCCTTCTCGACGTGAGAAATTTATATTCCCTGCTCTCCCTTAGCACAATTCTTGTGATATTACCGCTATCCGTTCGAAATTTTGGAGGTCTTACCGGAGACTGTATAGGTGCCACAGCTGAGCTAACGAGGGCGGTATCCCTCCTGATTCTTGCGGGAATCCACAATCTTTAACTGATATCAATACAGGTTTGAAATGGTCAGATCTCTAAGCAAAGATGCCAGTGAAAGTTTTATATATCCTTCAGAAAGATGCATGGAAAAACCTGAAAGGAGGATGATAAAAATGGCAAAGGAGAAGGAGCACATTAACGTTGCCTTCATAGGGCATGTGGACCACGGAAAGAGTACTTTGATAGGTAGATTGCTTTATGAAGCAGGTGAAATTCCGGACCACATCATTGAGAAGTTCAGAAAAGAAGCACAGGAGAAAGGTAAAGCAACATTTGAGTTCGCATGGGTCATGGACAAACTAAAAGAGGAGAGAGAAAGAGGTCTAACAATTGATGTTGCGCACAGAAAGTTTGAGACAGACAAATACTTCATAACAATCGTTGACTGTCCGGGACATAGAGACTTCATCAAGAACATGATCACTGGAGCCTCTCAGGCTGATGCAGCCGTACTCGTTATGGATGTTGTTGAAAAAGTTCAGCCACAAACAAAAGAACACGTATTTCTGGCAAGAACACTTGGTATTAACCAGCTTATTGTAGCAATAAACAAGATGGACAGGGCTAATTATGATCAGAAAGANTATGAAACGGCAAAAGAGGAACTTTCAAAACTCCTGAGAATGGTAGGCTACAAAGTTGATGAGATACCGTTTATCCCTGTTTCAGCATATTATGGTGACAATGTGGCAAAGAAGAGTGACAAAACTCCATGGTATGATGGCCCAACTATAATGGAAGCTTTTAACCTGCTCAAACCACCAGAAAAGCTCATTGACAAACCGCTCAGAATACCAATTCAGGATGTATATACAATAAGTGGCGTTGGCACTGTACCCGTTGGAAGAGTTGAAAGTGGTGTGCTTAAAGTCGGTGATAAAGTCGTATTTGAGCCGGCTGGCGTAAGTGGAGAAGTTAAGAGCATTGAAATGCACCATGAACCAATTCCCGAAGCAGTTCCAGGAGACAACATCGGCTTCAACGTGAGAGGGGTAAGCAAGAAAGACCTAAGGAGAGGAGATGTGTGCGGTCATCCAGACAATCCACCAACTGTCGTAAAAGATTTTACTGCCCAACTTGTTGTTTTGCAGCATCCCACTGCAATAACNGTCGGCTACACACCGGTCGTCCATGCTCACACAGCTCAGATTGCATGCAGATTTGTAGAACTGCAGAAAAAGATTGATCCGCGAACCGGTCAGGCAAAAGAGGAGAACCCACAATTCCTCAAGACTGGTGATGCAGCAATTGTTAAACTGGAACCAACAAGACCAATGGTTATAGAGAAGGTCAAGGATATTCCACCACTTGGCAGATTTGCTATCAGAGATATGGGCATGACCGTCGGGGCTGGAATGGTTCTCGACCTCACCCCAAGAAAGTAATTTCCATTTTTTTATGGTGATTGTATGCCGGTTAAAGGTTCCAAAGCCAGGATAAGATTATCGGGTTTAAATCCTGCTGATCTCGATAAAATCTGCATGCAGATTAAGGAGATTGCAAATAAAACCGGAGTTGAGATTAGCGGCCCGGTGCCACTACCAACGAAAAGACTCGTTGTACCGGTGAGAAAGGCTCCAGATGGAGAAGGGAGTGAAACTTGGGATCACTGGGAGATGAGAATTCACAAAAGATTGATTGACATATCGGCTGATGAAAGAGCTCTGCGTCAAATTATGAGAATTCAGGTTCCGAAAGATGTAAATATCGAAATTGTCCTCGAATCTTAATGTTATTAAAAATCACTTTTCTTGGGACTTCTGGCACAATTCCAAGTATTGAAAGGAATCCTTCAGCAATTCTTATTCAATTTGGAGGATACAGACTACTTTTCGATTGCGGTGAAGGTACACAGAGGCAGATGATGAGAGCAAGAACTGGTTTCAGAAATCTCGATCATATTTTTATAACTCATCTCCATACAGATCATTTTGCTGGTATCTTTGGATTACTCGAAACCATGTCCCTGAATGAGAGAGAGAAACAACTAACTGTCTACGCACCAAATGCTGAAGTATTAAAACACATATTCGATGTTTTCGGCTATGATGGACTAAGCTATCCGGTTGAGGTGAGAGAGGTAACCGATGGTCAGGAAATAAAATTCAATGAGTTCAGAATTGTGGCATTCAAAACAGAACATATAGTCAAAAGTGTAGGATACGCTCTTATAGAGAACGAGAGAAGGGGAAAATTCAACAGAATAAAAGCTGAAAAAGAACTTGGAATTCCTCCAGGACCTCTGTACGCTAAGTTAGCCAGAGGAGAGAGTATTCAGTGGAAGGGCAGAATTATAACACCTGAGATGGTTATTGGCGAGAAAAGAAGGGGCAGAAAGGTCGTTTACACAGGAGATACCAGGCCAACTGAAAGAACCGTCCAGATCTCTGATAGTGCTGATGTGCTAATACACGATGCCTCCTTCACCGAAGAGCTCAAGCAGTGGGCAATTGAGAGTGGTCATTCTACAGCAAGAGAGGCTGCGGAAATTGCAAAGAGGGCTGGAGTAAAAAAGCTCGTTCTGACACATATCAGCACCAGATACTCCAAGGACTCTTCCCCCCTGCTCAATGAAGCTCTTGAAATTTTTGCCAACGTCGAAATTGCTGAGGATTTTATGGAACTCATTGTTCAGTATTCTGAGTGACAACCTCTGTTATTTTTTCTCTAACTTTCAGATCACCCCAAGTTCAGAAAGTCTCTCGGGGAGATATACATCGGTTACGTAATCCAAACCGTATTTTGCAAGAGCTTGCTGTTCTGACTTCTTCCTAATTTCAAGCTGAAGTGTAACTTCCTTTTTCCAAAATTCTGACGAGAACCTCGGATCAGTTAATATCGAATTCAGAGCTTTAATGTCCTCTTCAGTCAGTTTATCAGACGGTAAGTCGTATTTAAGGATATCAGATGGACGGATTCCAACGAATTTGGCCGCAGGTGTAGCCAAGTACTCGGAAAGGTGAGCAGATTTTATACTTCCATAAGCTACGCTTGCGAAGATTCTGTAACTCCATGGATCGCCGTCCGTAAAAACGACGACTGGTAGATCCAGCTCCGTATTGAGACGTTTTAAAAGTCTGCGCGTACTACGGGCTGGCTGACCCTTGAGGTGGACTATTATTGCATTAAATTTCTCGTCAAATCCATTTTCAATTAATCTATCCCTCATACCTCCCGTTTCGATGGCTATCACAAACTTTGCATCGTGATCCACAAATTCAAGGTTATCCACATTTACTGGAATCTGATATCCTCCTTCTCCGACGTCATCCTGGCAGTGAATAACTCTAACACCCCTTCTCGTTTCCTCACGGATTGTTATCGGGCCAACAACAGTTGCACCGTCTTCTTCTGGGCGAATGTGAAAATGTTCTCTCTGAAATTCTGTGAGAATTTCCAGATCCTCTATGAGCCTGTCACTCTCTGACTGTTCTTCGAACTTGGCTAATCCCCACCCCTCCGATATGTAATAAAGCTCCCTCAGGGTCGATGATTTGTTGAGACCAAGTTGCTCCTTGAGGAAACCTATAACATATGCCATCCTCAAAAGCTGATAAGCACCTTTTACAGACTTTGCAGAACGCAATGATTTTCTATCACCATACACCCATACCTCACTCTCTTCATTAAACTCAATATTCTGCTTCGTCCTTGTTGCTATCTCAAGTTCAGGAACATTACCGGATTTCATCTGCTGATACATTCTTTCAGCTATAGCCAGTAGAGAAGCCAGACACTTCTTCTCAATTTCCTTCATCTAAGGGATTACGTTACCCCATATTTTAAATGAGTATCGCCAATTCGCTCTCACAATTTCACACCAGTTTAAAAGAAAAAGGATTTATAACTGCCAGGAACAGCATTTTTGGAATGCTATATATAAACTCGTATCTGGATAGGATTGGAGCTCTCATCAGAGACGAAACAGACATTAGTGAAGCTTATACCCTAACAGAACCAGAATCGATTCTCGAAATGTTCAAAAGCGATTGTACCGAAATCTTAAAGCTTTACAAGACCGGTACTGCAAGTTATGAAGACGCAAAAAGAAACCTCAGCTTGCTTAAATCGTACGTTGTTACCCAGCTCGGNGAACATTTTGAAAAAGTTAAGGAGATAGCGAACAGCAAAGGACTGTNAATAACCCATTCTCTTGATCCAGGAGTTATTAATGAGATAGCCCTATACATAGATCTCGTCGAAAAGGGACTGGAAGCCGATAAAGACAAAAAGAACTGATCAGCCTATGACAGTTATTCTGATTACAAATGATGATGGTGTATACTCCGCAGGCCTGAGAGCGAGCTATGAGTCTCTAAAAGATCTGGGAGAGGTTTATGTTGTTGCCCCTGCAGTTCAGAGAAGCGGTGTAGGAAGGAGTATATCAATCATGGAGCCAATCAGAATTTCAGAAATTTCTGTTAACGGCATGAAAGTTTTTGCAGTAGATGGAACTCCAACAGATGCAATTGTCCTCGGAATACACGAGATAATTGGAGATATCCCGGACCTCACAGTTTGTGGAATTAATCTTGGTGAGAATCTTTCAAGTGAAGCTGCCACAACATCCGGGACTGTATGTGCAGCTCTGGAAGCTGCAACACAGGGGAGTAAGGCATTCGCGATTTCACTTGAAATGCCCGACATAAACAAATTTGACCTTACCGCCGAATTCGACTTCAGTTACGCTCAGAAAATACTGAGACTGATCTCAAGAAAAATACTGAAAGTCGGTCTCCCTGAAGGAGTTGATCTGCTCAATGTCAATGTTCCTCTCAAACCGAATGGAGGTTTGAGAATAACGAAGCTGGCAAGGAAAATGTACTCTGTAAGAATAGAGCGACGAGTAGACCCGAGAGGAAGAGAATATTACTGGATATACGGCGACGAAATAAGGGAGGCTGAGGAGGGTACCGATTTGTGGGCTTTGAAAAGGGGTTACGTATCAGTTACACCCATGACCCTTGATTTAACNGCAAATGTTGATTTTGAAGCTATCAGGAGATGGTTAGATGTCGTCTAANCCGAAATCTGACCAGAAAGAGAGCGGGAAATACAATGCAGCAAAGCTCGCTTTAAAACTTATTAAAGATGGTATGCTTCTGGGCATTGGGAGTGGCTCCACGGTGGAGATTTTTTTGAGACTTCTGGGTGAGCGTATAAAAAGTGAGGGCATAACCGTGTATGGTGTGCCGTCTTCATATCGCTCTCATTTCCTCGCTACCGAAGCCGGGATCAAAATAACGGATTTTTTCGAGAATGCTGAGCTTGATCTCTGTATCGATGGTGCCGATCAAGTGGATTCCAGACTAAACTGCATAAAGGGTGGTGGTGGAGCTCTTACAAGAGAGAAAATAATTGCTTCAGCTAGTAGAAAAGTTGTGATAATAGTTGATGAGTCAAAAATTTCAAAAGTACTGTCGTTACCTGTGCCTATTGAAGTTCTTCCCTTCGCATGCGGTTATGTAATAAGACATCTTCAGACTCGAGAAACCGTTAGAGCTTTGAAAATCAGAATAAGAGAGGGAAGTGGAAAACTGGGCCCAGTTATAACNGATAACGGGAACTTCTTACTTGATTGCGACTTCGGAATAATTGAGAGACCCGAAGAGTTGGAAATTAAACTGAACTCAATCCCCGGAGTTGTGGAGAATGGAATCTTCTCGCATACTCTAATTGACACGGTAATAGTGGGAAACAGATCTTCAGCCAGATACCTCTAACCAACACACTACCACTTCTACCATTTCTCTCTCGTTCCCCTCACATAGAGAAAGATTATGATGCCCACCACAACTACTGACACCACCACGGCAATCCANGTCCAATCAAACTGCTTGGAGGAGATATACCTTTCGAGTTTTACTGAAAACTTGGTTACATTTTTTTCGAGCTCCAAGGTAGCTTCTTCTGCCAGAGTTATTTTTTCCTTTGCTTCATCAAGTTTATCNTCATAGATTTTTTCAGCTGCCTGATCCAGGAGTTTCTCTATGTCTTTTTGAGTTGAAGNTAAATTCATAAGTTGCACATAAAGATCAGTGTAATTCTCAATTTTATCTCTGTTGACCTCCATTTTAACTTCGAGTATCGTAAGATCTTTTTTCAGATCAGAAAGNCTCTTACCGATCTGGTTGATTTCATCTTCAAGCTCTTTTTTCCTCTCCTGTACTTTACATTCTGCGACAGATAACTCTACNTCATGAATTTTTTCATCTGCCTCTTTGAATTTTTCATCCCGATAAAGAGACAGAGCTTCATCAAGCTTTATTGAATCANCTTCATCACATAACTCATCCCTGAGCCTTTTTATGTCCTTATAGAACTTCGCTTTGTTAACTACAGTTACATTTTTTTCCACAATCTTCTCTTCTCCAGCTGTAACTAAGATCACTGTGACATTTTTTAATCTCTGTACGATCTCTGGAACATATCCATAAACTTTGACAGTAATTTTATCAACACCCACTGTACCGCCATCTGGTAAATAGAATCGCAGTTCAGTTACGTTGTCCCTTTCATAGTAGTCGTCGGGGGTTGGGTGGAAAATTGATTTTCCTGAAGTGAGATTTATTTCGATAATTATTCCACAATCCTGAAGACCGCTGACAATATCATACTCGATTCCATCAAGCTTTCTTCCTTCAACTTTTGATTTTGGTTCAATGGTGGTAATGAAAAGGATATACTCCCCCTCAGTATAATATTCTTCCAGTTCACCATGGTAGCTGATTTTTAACTTAAAAGACGAAGCGGGNAAAACACTTAACAAAAGAAGAGTTAGGATAAATAAAAANACTGGAAAAACTAACNTGGCTACCTTAGCTCGTCCCATTTTCCGCCTCTCCTTTTGGTGAGGACAAGTACAATGGCCAAAACGACAATCACTCCCAACATTATGGCCAATATCAGACCAACATGCTGTTTCAGAAACTCTCCAAAGTTCCAGCCCTGCTGTTCCCCGGTCCCAAATAACGCAGATTTAACATCACTAAACAATTGGTCTGCCTTTGAACTTAGGTTATTAATCTCATTTCTGTATTCCTGCAACTTCTGATATCCATACTCGTACTTTCCTTTATCGATGTAATTGAGCTTGATGTTGTTTATTTTCTCCGATAGATCCTCATATTCTTTTTGTAAATCTCTATACTCTGACTTAAACGTAGTATAAGTTTCCAAGCTTACTTTGGTTGCAACTTGGGCGAGATATATATCCACATCCTCAAGAGTTGATGAAACTTCATCCAGTGTTTCCCTGAGTGTTGAGTAGAGAACCTCCACTTTCATCTTATCCAGACTATCTTTTACGTTCTGAATTCCAGTTTCAATTGCAGTCAGTTTTTCATCGCAATCCTTGTAATCCCCTGTTTTCAAATATTCTTCTGCGACAGATATGTTTGCTTCTATTTTGTCGATTTTATTAAGAGCATCAGTCACATCATATCCTTCCTGCTCCAGACTTGCTACCGAAGACTTCAAGTCTTCTACTTCAGATTTCACCTTTTCAAGATCAGAATTGAATTTATCTAAATTGTATACTTTCAAAATCACTGGTGGGAGAGCATTCTCGTCTGCATCAGTAATCTCGATGTAAAGCCCTTTAATTTCTTTATATCTGCCATCTATTTCGGGTATGGTACCTGTTACCGTTACCTTCATTTGATAAATTCCTTCAACTGTATCCTCGATCTTGATCTCAAGNAGCCCAGCCTCCACAACATCGTCAGGACCNGGGTGAATCGACGTGCCACCCGCAGCCAGAGTAACAGAACATTTTATTTCGGAACTCTCCAATTCTGACTTAAATGTATAATATCTCTCATCAAGTTTTTTCATAGCTGTTTCGTCAGAAGGTTCTATCAGGTATTCAATTTCTATTTTTTCTTTCTCCCTATAATAGCTCTTATACGGATTTACAACAGGTTTGGGTTCTTTAAAATCATTGGCTGTTAGATGTTCAACAGCCATCGCTACAGGCATAACAGAAAGCAGTAAAACAAAGACCACTCCCAGAACTATTGCTGCTTTTTTCATCATTCTTCCTCACCTGTCAAGAATTTAAAAATTTCGGTTAAAAAAGAATAAAAAAGAAAAAATTTTGATATTACTTTCTTCTGAGTAGGTAAGCTACCGCTAGCAGGCCAGCAATTGCGAAGATTGCCTCAAAGCCCGGTATGCCTCCCTTCGGAGTTGTTGTCACTGGTGGTGGTGTTGGTGTTGTGGTGACTTCAACTGGTGGTGTGGTNGGTGTCGGTGTAGCCGGTGGCGGAGTTGTAGGTGTAACAGCCGGTGTGGTGGGTGTCGGTGCAGGTGGTGCAGCTTCAACTATCTTTATCTTCTTGACAACCAGAGTATCATCCTGTCCCCATACATCCTTCGCTGCATAGTACTCTTTAATTGGATCATAGTCATAGTGCTTGTCCCAGTCCCAAGCACTGGTATAGGTCTTCATCCTGTCTCTCACGTAGAGGTAATACTCGCCCTCAGGAATTCCTGCCGTGGAAATTACAACCTTNGTGTCACCATTCTCATCAAGTGGATTGTGCAGATACTTCTGTCTCGTGCTTCCGAGATCGAAGATCACATGAATGTCATCATAACCCTTTGCTTTTCTGTTCGTATCTATTTTCACCACCAGATCTTCTCCCTTAACCACTGTGACCTCAGGACCAGTCTGGTTGTTGATGGTTACAGTGATATCTTCTGGTATAACTTCAAGGATTGCTGTTTCTTCATCCACCTGTGAACCCTCGTCATACAGATAGAACTTAACTACATACGAACCGAGTACAAGCGCTGGCTTGTTCTTGGGATCAAACTCGGATGTGAGTATTGCATTTGNCTTGTCGTAGAATGGATAGATCGTTGCAAACAGCCATCCACTGCCTGATTCATTGTACTTGCTCATTCTCATGTTGGTGTACGGCACCTTAACTCCGTGCCCTTCGATTTCCATGTAGGCTTCGACAAGATCTGGATCTCCGTTAACCTTAACGAATACGTCAACGTAGTCTCCTGGAACCATCTGGATTGTATCTGGCCATTTCTCGAATGCAAATTCAACCACAGTTAGACTCAGAATTGCCATTGGATCTTCTGTAGGATCAAAGACCTGATCCGGTCCTTCTGTCTGGTCGGCTGGCTCTATTACATAGATCAGGTAAGTATCTGGTCTAACGAATGTTCTGTCCTCTCCAACTCTCAGGATTGTTTCGAATTTTCCATCCTTGACTGAGATTGGGTACAGGCTTCCATCCACCTCACTGGCTGTAAACGGATTGTCATCTCGCGGAATCTTTGGTACTCCAACTAATATGTTTTCACGATCGGTGAATACATATACTTTGGAGAGTACTGCCTCACCACTCAACTTTATCTCTTCTCCTCTNGTAACCTTGGACTGGCTGAGCGATGCCACGAGAGTTTCCTTAACAACTCTGATTGAAGTAACCATAGTGTAGTCTGTTAGTGTGAAAGTGCTGACATCACCAACACCATCTGCGTAGTAGCCCAGAACACCTACAAGCGTATACGTCTTCTTTTCAGCTGACTTGTTGATATGCAGCTTCTGTGACTTGAAGTTGTAACCCACATTTATCGGAATTATGATACCCCAGTAATCTCTGCTCTCCCCTGGTGGCCTCATCTTGATGTAATAACCACTGTACTTGGTCAAGAGCTCCTGATAGTCAAACAGATCATTCAGTTCGGGATCTTCCTTGCAGTACACGAATATTGCTGCAATATTCCACTCTGAAACTTCAACATTACCTTCAAGGTATATCCCCTCAGATCTTATGTATGACTGCTTCGCAAGTGTGAATTCCATTGCAGGTTCTGTGACTGTAAAGTAGAACGTAGCATCATCTGATGAGTTTGCTGAAACGTCCACTCTTATGTAAACCTTATAGCTTCCTGTCTCATACCATGGAAGGAGTGTTATAACTCCCGGCCACTTGAAGACGCCATTCCGNACTGGAACAATTATAGATCCTATTGGATCACCCTGAGGTCTTGTAACTTCGATATAAACTTCATTGGGTCTATCAGCATCATAGATACTTTCCGTGTCAGCAACGTTNGTAGTGCCCTCCAACTTCAATTTCTGACCAACCTTACCCTCTGTGGGGCTGAGAAGGTCTATTGAAATGTCCACTACCTCAAAGGTCTGACCGACAATTGTCAGAGTGTTTCCATATTCATCCTTTACTATTACCACAAATTTGTAGGTACCCGAATGCATGTTATATGGCGATTTGATGTACTTATCTGTCTCAAGCTTGACAAGACCTCCAGATGGATCTGCAAAGGTTCCTGAAATCTTCATTTCAGATGGGCCAAGGATTGTCCATAGAGTTGTTGCATTTGCAGGCAGATTGCTCACTGAAACATCGAAGTAGATGGCATCTCCCTTAACGACGGGTGATCCTTTGATGGANATTGACACCTGAGGTAGGGTCGTCACCTCCCTCTTGAAGATGTAAAGACCGCATGTGTACTGGGTATTTGTGAGNACAAGGTANTCCTTCAGCGTTGTACCATCATACACTTCGATTCTCACATTGTAGTAACCGGGATCAGGCATCGGGAGGCTCGCAATATCTCCAGTACCTGAATTCTTGAG
>Ga0180908_1093_pt1 | contig 14032 bp, 13 predicted proteins | sample Deesub1362A_J573_FD_124169 | JGI IMG/M metagenome (GOLD analysis project Ga0180908, IMG submission 124169) | Archaeoglobus sp. JdFR-41 | reverse complement strand
ATGAAGAAGAGCAGATTTGTTAGAGTTAAATGCCCTGACTGCGAAAACATTCAGGTAATCTTTGATCATCCATCCATAGTTGTGAAATGTGTCATCTGCGGTAGAACACTCGCTGAGCCAACCGGCGGGAGGGGAAATATGAAAGCGGAAATTGTTGAGTTTCTGGAGTAAAGTTTGCTTTTGATACCATTTCTGATAGCACTTTTTTGATCTCTCCTTTGATGCCTTTTCCCTTCTCAATTCCTCTACAACTGCTATCCAGGTAAACAAAGAAAATTTGGTTTTTGAACCTGAATTTTGCATCTTCAACTCCATTTCTCCTGATGTAAAATGGGTAATTCCTGCATCCGAGGGGACGATCAGGGTATATTAGACACTTTCCAGCTTCGTAAAATATGCATTTACCGTTCACTTTCTTCAAATANACACCTATTCTGCCATAANTAAATACGTCCCCGTATTTTCTCAATCTTTTCTCGTCTTCAAATCCGAGCTGGACATCTAACAGTGAGCAGCACTTCCCACANCGTATGCATTTCCATCGACTGATTTTTGACCAGGGAATTAGATTCAGACNNGTATTTACCACATTAAATTATTATGGTTTANTGTACTTAACAGTTACCTTATCCCTCAAAATGCGCCTCTGAAGACAAAAACTTAAATAGCTACAGATGAGTTAGCGTAAAAATGTATGAAATTTGACGTAATTATCGTTGGCGCTGGCCCTGGTGGGATGTTTGCAGCATATAAGCTTGCAGGGGAAAAAAAGACGGCTATTTTTGAAATGGGGAGAGATATATCNAGAAGAAAATGTCCAAGTGACCTTTCAGAGACATTCTGCACAAAATGTACCCCGTGCAATATAACTTCTGGTGTTGGTGGGGCGGGTGGACTCTCAGATGGTAAGCTTAATTATGTAAACCCCTCCTATCCCTCAAGCTTCTCAGTTGGAGGAGACTTTGATTTTCTCGATCCAAAGTATCTCGTGGAGAAAATGGAAGAAGTTGACAGTATTTTTTTGAAACATGGCGCTCCTAATGAGCTTTATGGAGATAATGAGGAAAAGATAGCCGAATTCATGAAAAAGGCAAATGCTGCTGGTATTGAATTTGTTCCTTTAAGACAGAGACATGTGGGCAGCGACGAGTTGCCTAAAGTTGTCAAAAGTATTGAGAATGAACTCAAAAGAAAAGGGGTCCATATTTACACTCGACAAACTGTCACTGATATTGATCCGGAAACCAGAACAATTAGAACTGACAGAGGTGATAAGCACAGCTATGAGTATCTAATTCTTGCAGTAGGTCGAAGTGGCGCCGGATGGCTTGAAAAATGGGTTAAAAACTATAATATCGATGTAGCAGAAAATACCAAGGCCATAGATGTAGGTGTGAGGGTTGAAGTTCCTGCTTCGATTATGGATGAAATAACCTCAACAATTTACGATCCGAAGCTGAGAGTTGTGACGAAGAGACACGACGATTATATGCGTACTTTCTGCACGTGTCCGAGAGGATGGGTAATAAGGGAAGACTATGGTGATTTCTGCCTCGTGAATGGACACAGTAAAGCCAGAGAGAAGACAGAAAATTCAAATTTCGCTCTTCTTGGACATTATGAGTTTACTGAACCATTTGAAGAGCCAAATGAGTGGGGGAGAGATCTTGCGAGGATCACAACTAAACTCGGTGGTGGCCATCCAATTGTCCAGAGATTAAAGGATCTGAGGTTTGGAAGAAGAAGTACTGAAAGCAGAATAAAGAATAACAGACTCGTTAAGCCAACTCTGAAAACAGCAATTCCTGGTGATATCAGCCTGGCATATCCCGGTAGAGTGATAGATGACATCCTCGATGCCCTTGAAAGACTTGACAGGGTTATACCAGGAGTAGCAGACGATTCTACTCTTCTCTATGCCCCTGAAATCAAGTTCTATTCCCTTAAACTCAGAATAGACGAGGAAATGAGAACGAGCATTCCTTTTGTATATGCAATTGGTGATGGAGCGGGTGTTAGCAGGGGTATTGTTGGTGCAGCGGTTACAGGACTGATAGCTGCGGAGAGTATACTCAAACACCCCTGAAATCAGCTTTTTAAAATTATGGTGGTTTCTGTGGATAGTGTCAAATTCTATGACATAAGGGTTGTTGAATCGGAAAATCTGATTCTGCGCATTGAAAACGGAAAAATGGAGAATTCCGGTTATAGTTTCTCGCGGGGAAAGGGATTTAGAGTGCTTAAAAATGGTTTTTGGGGCGTTTTCGAGGGTGATGTTGATGACAGAGAGGGTCTGTTGAGAGCGGAGAAGAATGCGCTTTTTACTTCAGATTCCGAAGTTATGCCTGTGTCCTCCTCAGGTAAATATGTGATGAAGGTTAAAGAGAGAGCAGTGGACATTCCGATTGATGAAAAAACTGATATGCTAAGAGATCTTGAGAAGACCATTTCTGATGTCGCAGTCAGCACTAAAATCACGTACATAGAAAACATCAGACGATTTAGCTATCGCGATTCATACGGCAATGAGACATTTTACGAGGTTCCGAGAATTGGGGTCTCCGTAGTTGCTGTGGGAAAAGGAAAGACTCTCCAGTTCTATTCTAAAAGGTTGCTTAAAGTGGGTGGCTTTGAGAAACTCGAAGAAGCTTTTGACATTGCAGAGGAAGTAAGAGAAGTGATTTCCAAACTTGTAGATGCCCCTCCTCCACCATCTGGTGATATGAANGTTGTTCTTGATCCATCCCTTGCTGGCGTCTTTGTTCACGAAGCATTTGGGCACGCTGTTGAAGCAGACCACGTTCTGCAGGGATCAACGATCCTCTCTGGAAAACTTGGTCAGAAAGTGGCTGATAGCTCTGTTACCATCTGTGATAACCCGCTCATAGAGGAATTTGGCTTCTATCCATTTGATGATGAGGGTACAGAAGCTGAGGAGACTGTTATCGTTGATAGCGGGGTGTTAAAAAGTTACCTTCACACTCGCGAAACTGCTGCCAAACTCGGTGGAAGACCGGGAAATGCGAGGGCNGANGGTGTGAATTTCCCCATAGTCAGAATGAGCAATACNTATATAANACCTCCAGATTCGGGATTTACCTTTGAAGAGCTCTTGGAAGAGTGCAGAAATGGGATGTATCTGGTTGGATCCAGGGGAGGGGAAACGAATCCTGCAACAGGGTACTTCCACTTCAATGCTCAGTATGGTTACATCGTCAAGAATGGGGAAATCCTGGAAATGGTAAGGGATGTCTCTCTCTCAGGAAATACACTGGAGATTCTCACCAATGTAAAGCTGNGCATGGATTTGTCATTTGATCCGGGTTTCTGTGGAAAAGCATCACAGATGGTTCCTGTTGCAGACGGCTCGCCACACCTTCTGTGTAAAGCGATTGTTGGAGGGGAATGATGACTGTAAACGAGATAAATGAGGGTTTGATTCACGATCTCGAAAGAAGTGTAGATGAATGGGAAATTTATCAGACAGCATCAGAATTTATCTCAGCAGGAATAGAGGGTGGAAATCTGAAATCTGTAAATTCAGGAGAAAATGGGGGATTTGCAGTTCGTGTGATCCTTAAAGGGAGAACCGGTTTCGCATCGTGCACTTCTCCTAAAAAACTTGAAGACACGATTCGAGCTGCAATAAAACTTGCAAAGGTTTCTGAAGATGAAATGAACTCCTTTCCAGACAAATCATTCAAGGAAAAGACAGTTGAGGGGATATATGATAGAAAAGTTGAGAAGATCGATCCTGAATATATCAGAGAGGAGGTAGAAACTGTTCTGTCCTCCGTTGATTCTGGAAACATTGCAATTGCATCCATTGAACATGAAGTCACTGAGGTTAGAATCACAAACTCCTCNGGAATTGAGTTTGTGGAAAAGTCCACTTCATCCACTTTCATCGTGGAAGTTGTGCATGCTGGAGCAGGAAGTGGATATGAGATGGAGGCGAGTAGAACTGCAGAAATTAATGTAGAAAGGGCTGTGAAAAAGGCTGAAGCTCTTGCAATAGAATCCGCCAGAGCTCAAAAAATTGAGGGCGGCTTGTATGATGTTCTACTTGAGCCAATAGCNGTCCATCAACTCTTTTTTTACACTCTGTATCCTTCATTCTCCGCCGAGAACGTCGTAAAGGGAAGGAGCAGAGTAAAGTTGGGGGATAAATACGGAAGTCTAACTCTGATTGATGATCCGACTATCAGAGGAGGTTTAATGAGCTGCTCATTTGATGATGAAGGTGTTGTTGGCAGAAAGACCACTCTGATGGACGGAGGGGTTGTCAAGTCCTATTACACCGACTGGAAACACTCCTTCAAAATGAACATGGAACCTACATCAAATGGTTTTCGCTCGGATATATCCATGCCTCCCGCTCCCGCTCCCAGTAACGTGGTGGTTGATCTGCCGAATAAGGAGAACTTTGAGGACGAAAAGGGACTTCTGAAAATTCACTCATTTATCGGGGCACACACGTCTAATCCTNTTAGTGGGGATTTCAGTCTTGAGTGTATGAACGCAAGTATTGATGGCAGGGCTGTGAAGGGGGCGATGGTGTACGGAAACATCTTTGAACTCCTTGGAAAACTTGATGGTACTGCTGGTGATGTGAGGCAGATTGAGAATACAGTAACTCCTTCACTCCACTTTGTGGGAGTTAGGATAATCTGATGGGTTTTTACTTTTNATTTTGGGTTCNTTTTGACTCGGAAAAATTTAAAAATTAATAATAACTGAGGTTTTCAGGTGAAAGTTGCCATAATTGGTGGAGGAGCAGCCGGTATGACGGCTGCCTCTCGTGTTAAAGCATTGCAACCTGACTGGGAAGTCTCAGTATTCGAGAAGACAGGGTATGTCAGTCATGCTCCCTGTGCAATACCCTTCTATGTTGGGAGGGATATACTTCACTTTGATGAGTTGCTTGCTTACGATGTGGATTATTTCAGAAAAAAAAGAAAAATAGACGTTCATGTACGAGCAGCAGCCATTGAGATTGGAGANGGNTATCTTGTATGTCTTGAAAANGGAGAGGAGAAAACGTACGAATGGGATAAACTTCTCTTTGCAACAGGTGCAAAAGCTCAGAAACTTGACGCAGGTTCTGAGGATCTCCAGGGTGTTGTATACGTCAGCGACATAGAAGTTGCAGAAACCCTCAGAAGAATGGCTATCCAGGCAGAAAACATTGTGATTGTCGGTTCAGGGTATATAGGTGTAGAACTTGCAGATGCAATAACCAAGCTCGGAAAGAGTGTTACAGTAATCGAAGCCAAAGAACGTCCACTTCCAGAATACGATGCTGAAATTGCAGCGATATTGAAGTCGGAGATGGAGAAGTACGTTGAATTGAAGTTAAGTGAAAGAGTTATCGCTTTTGAGGGAAAAGACAGAATCGAGAAGGTAATCACAAATAAGGAGGANTATGACTGCGACCTGGCCATTGTTGCTGTAGGGGTTGAGCCAAATTCGGATCTTGCTGAAGGTTTTGTAGAAATAGGTGAAAAAGGAGCAATAAAGACCAACAGCAGAATGGAGACAAGTAAGGAGAATGTATTTGCTGCAGGAGATTGTGCTGAAGCGATAAATGTGATTACAGGAAAACCAGACTGGATACCCCTTGCAACTCCAGCAAACAAGATGGGTTACGTAGCTGGTGTTAACATGGCAGGGGGGACAATGGAGTACCCAGGCTCTTTAAAAAGTCAGCTTACAAGCTTTCATCATATTGAAATTGGTAAGGCTGGATTGAGTGAACACGAGGCAATAAGGGAGGGTTTTGAGGTAATCTCTGCTTTCATAACTTCTCGATCCAACGCTCGATATCTCAGCGATGGGTTAATACACCTGAAAGTTGTGGCAGATAGAAGTGGCAAGATTCTCGGTGTACAGGCGGCAGGTAGAGGCGTAGGAATGAGAATATACGCTGCATCAGCTTTGCTCTACAGAGGTTGCGATGTTAGAGAATTGTTTTTTACAGATTTTCCATATTATCCGCCTGTGTCCCGTGTCTGGGATCCTCTTGTCGTTGCTGCCAGAAATCTTTTCAGAAAACTCGGAATTCCCTGAGTATGTTAGGTAAATTAAACTGTTGTTTTGAAATAAATATTTTTTAAATCCTTTATCTGAGTTGATATGTGGTAAGGGGACTGGAGAGGTACGAAGCTATAAACAACGGGGATGCTGTGGCAAAATTTCAAATAGCCAAAAGACTCGATGCAGAAGAGGCTGAGGATGTAGAAACACTTGAAGAGATGCTACAGGTACATTCAAGGTTGAAATCAGAATTTAAGAGGATTTTAAATGAAATCGACATTTCAATTTTGAAGGAGAATCCATCGAATTACTCGTTTCTGAATCTCAAGAGAGACATTCTCCGGATAATGCTTAAAAATTGTTGCTTCTGTGAGCGTAAATGCGGAGTTAATAGATATGAGAAAAAAGGCTTCTGTAAATGCGGTGTTATGAGCTATTATAGTAGCGAGTTCCTTCATGTAGGGGAAGAACCCGAACTGATTCCGTCTCACACAATCTTTTTTAACAGATGCACTTTTGCCTGTGTATTTTGTCAGAATTACGATATAGTTCATGACGATGATTTTGTTATGAATCCCCGGGAGATGGCGGCGATTATAGACGTCAGATACAGACAGGGTAGCAGNAATGTTAACTTTGTAGGAGGGAATCCAGACCAGCACTCACATACCATCATGGAGATCCTGCTGTATGTGAACTCGAACATTCCAGTGGTGTGGAACTCCAATATGTATCACAGTCTTGAACTTGCAGAAATCGTTGAGGATATTGTGGACGTCTGGCTGGGTGACTTTAAGTATGGCAACGATGATTGTGCTCTGAAGTATTCTAAAGCCCCGAAATACTGGGAAACTGTAACAAGAAATTTTCTACGGGCAAAGGAGAATGGTGAATTGCTAATTCGGCATCTTGTTCTGCCAAATCACATCGAATGNTGCACGGAAAAGATTGTCAGATGGTGCTCGGAAAAGCTTGGTAGGGAGGTTAGATTTAATCTCATGTTCCAGTACTANCCCACTTTTAGAGCGTGGGATTATCCAGAAATATCAAGAAGGCTGAACGGGGAGGAGATGAGGAAAGCATATGCAATTGCATCAGAATATCTCACGAATCTTGTTTAGCGTTTACGAGGTTTTACGAGAGTTTAAGGAGTTTAATAAAATGAATGATGGCAGGCACAGGTGGTTGGATGGCAATTCTTAAAGAGCTTCAGGAACTTATTGGATTTCTTGAAAAAGCAGAGAAAACGATAGCAAAAAAGATGCTCGATAAAGAATTATTTTCTGCAGAAGTTCTGTCGAGGAGGGGAGAAATAGCCATAATAGCATCCACAGGTTACATAAAACCGGGCAGTGCTGTGGCATGGGTCAATCATGAAATNCATCCCTTTGGATGGGTTGTAGATGCAAGAAAGGCTAAAGGTGTTTATCTGCTGGCAGTAAAAGAGCTGGAAAGGGTGGATGGAGATACGATAGTTGAAGCTGAAAACGTAATGAGCATTCTACTGAGAAAGGAGGTTGCAGAAAGGGCTGATGAAATCCTACATTTCAAGTACTGGAGTGGAGAAGAGAGAGATTTGCCAACTCCAGTCTGGCTTGACAGGTGGCAGAAAGAATGTTATCTCGCGTCTTGTTCACTGGAGGAGGGCGAAATTCTACTGGTTGTAGGGCCTCCTGGAAGTGGCAAAACAANATTTATCGCTGAAGCCGCTAAAAAGCTTGCTGAGGAAGAAAGAGTATGGATAACGTCAAACACAAATATTGCTGTTGACAANGTTCTGGAAAGGCTTGATCGAGCTGTTAGAGTCGGTCATCCGTCCAAGTTGACTGATGGTGTAAAAAAACACAGCATTGAATTTTCAGTACTTTCGAGAATCCCAATTTCCGGAATNGAAGATTATGCAGAAAAAATCTCAAGGGCTTACAGAGAGATAACAAGACTCCAGACTGAAAAAATAAGAAGAGGCAGGATAGTTGTGGGATCCACGATTTTGAAAGGTGTTATGAGTCCGATTAAAAATTTCGATTTTGATACCGTGTTCATCGATGAAGCGAGCAATACCTGCATATCAACCGCTCTTCTCGCTCTTGAAAAAGCAGAAAAGGCAGTTATTGTCGGTGATCCATATCAGTTACCACCTGTTTACGAGGTGAGCATTAAAAATGCATCAAAGTATGGTGCTTTCAATTTTCTGTACGCCATGTATGGCAAAAGTTTATGGCTCAGAAAACATTACAGATGCAACAGTGAGATTATTGGATTTTCGGCGAGATACATTTATGGTCAGCTTGAAATAGACGATAGGTGCAAAAACGTGAAACTGGAGAGATGTGAAACTCATATTCCTGAAATAGGAAATCCTGACAAGCCAGTGATATTTCTGGATTGTGAGGGAGAGGAAAGGAAGGTGGGCAAGTCCAAAGTTAATGAAATTGAAGCAGAGTATGTATGTTCGGTATGTGATGAACTTGNGGAATGTATCGAGGAAAGTGAAATAGGAGTTATAACCCCTTATATAAAACAGCGAGAGCTTATACTTTCGATGCTGAGAGATTTTGGACTGAATGTGGAGGTGAGTACCGTACACAGCTATCAAGGCAGGGAAAAGGACGTTGTGATATACTCGATAACCGCCACGTCAAATCCTTACTTTGCATCTGAAAGGAGGATTTTCAACGTTGCAATTACGCGAGCCAGAAAGAAATTTATCGCTATTGGAAATTCGAGAGCGATTGCAGGACGAAATTTTCTTCTCTCCAAGTTCCTTGAATATGTTAAGGATCGTGGAGGTTACGTAAAACTGTAATGTCTGCATTTAAGATTGGGTTGGTACGGTGCCGGTAATCCAAACCGCAATCATTTTAGGCTGTTTACTCAACTTGTTCCATGGATCTGAGTGAGGTCAGGGTGGCAGTTATCAGAATTGAGGGAACCAACTGTGAAGATGAGACAGTCAGGGCTCTTCAATCTTTTGGGGTTTTCGCTGAAGCNGTTCATTTGAAACAGTTTTACAGTGATATGATACGGATTGAAGAGCAGAGAAGCATATTTGACTATCATTTTCTGGTTTTTCCAGGTGGTTTCTCGGCTGGCGATTACGTGAGAGCTGGAGCAATTTTTTCTGCAAGGATTAAGAGTGTTTTGAGGAAGGATCTCGAAGAGTTCATAAGAATGGGCTATCCTGTTCTTGGTATCTGTAACGGTTTTCAGATTCTTGTTGAGCTTGGGGCATTACCAGGTTTGGATGAGGACAGACCACTTGCAGACAAACCTGAAATGGCGCTAAGCATCAACGATTCCAACAGATTTGAGTGCAGACCAACATTACTGAAAAGAGAGAGCAGTAGATGTGTGTTTACAGCTGAGTTAAAGAAGGACGTTGTTATGTTTCCTGTTGCTCATGCTGAAGGCAAAGTAACGTTTCCAGCAGGAAAAGAAGAAGAATACGTCGAAATTCTGCAAAAGAACGACCAGATTGTTTTCAGATATGTTGATCCAGATGGTAACTACGCAGATTATCCATGGAACCCCAATGGCAGCTATTTCAATATCGCGGGACTCTGCAACGTAACCTATAATGTATTTGGATTGATGCCCCATCCTGAACGGGCATTTTTTGACCATCGTGGTTACGGGTATGGGGATGGGTACTATATTTTCAGAAATGTGATTGAATATCTGAAAAGGTTCTGAAAACATTTTGCTATTTTTCCAATCAGTTTTTCCTTTCCTTCTTGAGCGGTAAATGGCTGTTGGAGGTAGTTGAATTTACAAAAATTTACAAGAATTCTTGAGGGGGAAACTGTTTTCTATCCCCTAACGTCAATCTCACTTGATGAAAATCAGAGTGGCAGAGTACATGACCAGAAACGTTTACTCTCTCAAACCAGATGATACTGTGAAAGATGCGATTGAGCTGATTCATTCTACCGGTCACGATAGTTTTCCGGTTGTTGATGATGAGAACAGGGTTATAGGCTATGTCTCGGCGATAGATCTTCTTGAAAGGGGTCCAGAGACAAAAATAAGGGAGATAATGTCAAGAAAACTGTATGTTGCAAGAGAGTTTATGGATTTGAGAGACGCTGCCAGAGTTATGTTCAGGACGGGACATTCAAAACTCCCTGTGGTGGATGATAGAAACAGGCTTGTGGGCATAATCTCCAATGCTGATGTTATAAGGAGTCAGATAGAAAGAGCAGATCCATCGAAGGTTGAAAAGCTGAAAAATACGATTGAAAAAGTCCATAATGTAAGGGCGAATGTTAGAAGAGGTGTTGTTGAGATCTCCAAACTCGTGCCAACGCAGAGTAAGGTTTATGCAGACGAACTACGAGGGAGAATTCATGAAATAAAAAGGGGGCTGGCTGAACCGATTGTCGTAATTGGAAAGGGTGGTAGGTTCTTCCTTGTCGATGGTCATCATAGGGTTGTTGCTGCCAAGAGACTGGGTATAAAGGAGCTTGAGGCATACATAATTGAGGTTCCACCTGAGACGGAACTCGGAATGGAGAAACTTGCACGAAAGAAGGGGTTGAACTCTCTTGATGATATCGAGATAATTGAAGATGTGCCTCATCCTCTGGTTGAGATAACTTTCAGAAATATGAAATAAAAAATATGGGATAAACGAGAGAAGTGATGAAANCAGGTGGTTATGTGAAGGAATGTGTTATATGGACAGTGAATCTTGACAGAAAGAAGAGCAGGTCTGAGGGACGAAAGATACCAAGAAGATTTTCTGTTCCAAACGTTAAGCTCTCAGAACTGGTAGAAGCCTGTAAGGAACTTCAGCTGGAATTCAGGGTGGAAGAGAAAAAATATCCACGATGCTGGTGGGAAGAAGGGGGAAGAATCTTTGTCAGGAAAAATGGGTCTAAAACAGCTCTTATGATTAAAATCGCTCAAAAGATTGTGGAGTTGAGAGAGGAGAAGAAGAGAAAAGAGAAAAAAGAAAAGAAAGTTAAAAAGAGGTAAAATTCAAGAATGAAGTATCTCTTCTTTCTTTCAGGAGAGAACGTAGAACTCGCGAAGTGGGAAGTTTTGAGAACTTTAGCCAGGTACGGAGCTATCGGGAAAGTTGATAGCGATTCCAGGCTTTTGACTGTTGATTTTTACGGGAAATGTCCATTTAGCAGACTGGGTATGACTCATGAAGTCGTCAAACTTCTTCAAGTCTGCGAGTATGAGCAACTCGAGAACGTCTTCTATGAGGTTGAGATACCTTCAGCTAAGCTATGTGTAAGAGTTAAAAATCTCCATACATCTACAAAAATCAGCTCTACTGATCTTGAAAAAAGGCTTGGAGCGGTTTTGTGGAGAAGGGGAGCTGATATAAGTGTTTCAAATCCTCGGTATATCTACAGAATTTACATAACCGAAAAAAGGTGTTACGTTGGAATTTTGATACATTCTCAGGATAAAAAACAGTTCATTCACCGAGATCCTATCAAAAGACCGTTTTTTATGCCCTCAGTCATACTTCCAAAGCTTGCGAGAACCTTGGTAAATCTATCTGGNGTTAGAGAAAGGGAACGAATGGTTGACCCGATGTGTGGTACTGGCTCCATTCTAATTGAGGCGGAGATTATGAATATCAGCTCAATTGGAATGGACATCTACCATAGAATTGTCGAGGGTTGCAGGAAGAATCTTCTATTTTATGGTCTGGATGGTGAAGTTATCAGGGGAGATGCAAGGTCTCTTCCATTCAGAGATGAGTCAGTGGATGCGATAGTTACCGACTACCCATACCTTAGATCCACAAAGTCCGTTTGTGATCTGGAGGAACTGTATGAAAAAAGTATAGAGGANTTTTTCAGAGTTCTCAAGAGTGGTGGAGGAATGGTACTGGTTACAAACACAGATATCGAACACCATCTTGGCAAATTCTTCATGATTGCAAAATTTCTTCAGCGTGTTCATGGTAGTCTGACGAGAAGGATATATCTCTGCGAGAAAGTTAACTGATCAGACAATCCGAATTAAATCACTGGTTGAGATAAAGTTTCATAAGATACCATTTTCTCTGCCCAAATCTCTTTTCTGCAAAGCTATTATCAAGCATCCGCACTATCTGGAATCCATGCTTGGTTAACAGACTGATTCCAGCATCGTTATCAACTGAGACGTAGCAGCTGATTTCTTTTTTTTCAGCTCTTAAAGCTTCGTCAATTATTCTTCTCAGAAGAGCAGAACCGATTCCTTTTTCCCTTNTCAGTGGAGAGACGGCGATGAAGTTGATGGTGGCCCCACTGGACTTAGGTTTTGGGCAGAGATAAGAAATTAAGAGAGAAATTTTTGTTCCCCTGATGATTCCAAGTTTATTTCGAAAAAACCTTCTGGTGGGCGGTGAAGAAAATGATACAGAGGCAAAACCGAGTATTCTCTCACTTTCTGCCACAAAACATCCATCTCTGTAAACTGAAAAGTATTCGAAAAGAATCTCTCTTGCAAGCTCGAGATCATTAAATATCCCGAAAAGCTCCCTTTCAAAAGAAAGTATCAGAATCCTGACCGCATCTCTCACGTCTTTCGGTTCCAGTTCTCTGATCTGTAATTTCATCGTTCTGTTATGTGGATCGTCTACTATTCTCAAACTCCTCAATTTTTGCCATAGCTTTTTTAAGATTCTCCATATCTGTTGCGTAGCTTATTCTGATATGATTTTCGTTCCATTCTCCAAATGGAGCTCCAGGAGTTACGGCGATGCCATATTCTATCAGTCTCTTAGCATACTCGATTCCAGGCATTCCAACTTCAGGAAAGATGTAAAACGCACCTTCTGGCTTCACCACATTGTAATACTTTTTAAGTTCTGAATAAACAAAATTTCTTCTTCGTCTGAATTCCTGCACCATCCTTGTGACGAGTTCATCAAATATCCCATCCATCATTACTTCCGCTACCGCCTTCTGAGCAAATGCAGGTGCACACACACCGTTTACCTGGTGAACCTTTAACATGGAGTCCATTACCTCTTCTCCAGCTATTGTAAATCCTATTCGCCATCCTGTCATTGCAAGCGATTTTGAAAAACCATTTATCACAACAACATTCTCGTATCCGGCAAGGCTGCCCGGTTTCCTGTCGTAATGAATGGTGTCATATATCTCATCGCTTATAACTGCTGCGTTATAATCAGCAGCGATTTCTGCGATNGCTCTCATGTTCCTCTCCTCCATTACTGCTCCAGTTGGATTGTTGGGATAGTTAAGGAAGACCACACTGACGTTCCTGTCCATAATCTCAGCAAGCCTATTCGGATCAAGAACAAAGTCTGTATCGTGGGTTGGTATCTGTTCAATTCTGGCTCTGCAAATCTTGGCATAGGTAAAGTAACTTATAAACCCGGGAGAGTGAACAATAACTCTGCTACCCTCTTCTATTAAGGCAAGAGATGCGTTGAGAAGAGCTTCACTTGCGCCTGTGGTCAACATGACGTTTTCGGGTGGGACGCCATATCTTTCACCGATTGCCTCTCTCAATTCTGGCAATCCAAAATTTGATGTGTAGTGGGTAAATCCGGTTTGCATAGCTCTACAGGCTCTCTCTATAACTTCGTCAGGCGTTTTGAAGTCAGGTTCGCCAATTGTCAGACTTATTACGTCTCTACCCTCTTTTTTTGCTTTTTCAACTATCTCAAACATCCGTCTGATCATGGAAGTTGATATCTCACTGAGACGGGAGGCCTCACGCATAAACTTTGATTGACGATTGGAAAATAAAAATCTGTTGAAATTTGCTCAATCTTTCCAAANTTTTCATTTCATTAATGTTGCAATAATGCAGTTAACTACCTCATACCGAAATACTCCTTGATATGAGGTCTTGTAAGGTAGTAAATCATGGCCACACCTGCAAGCACAACAAACGCAGTTGTGGTATTGAGCCGTGAGATTATCATTATCACTCCGATTGCAAGTCCAAGCCACCAACTCCACCTGTATCTTTTCCAGAAACCCACACCTGCAACTATGAGAAGCGCACCCGGTAT
>Ga0180908_1067_pt1 | contig 14706 bp, 15 predicted proteins | sample Deesub1362A_J573_FD_124169 | JGI IMG/M metagenome (GOLD analysis project Ga0180908, IMG submission 124169) | Archaeoglobus sp. JdFR-41 | reverse complement strand
GTTTTTCAGTAAGCTTACAGAGCAATATCTGACAGTAAGATCTGACAATTACTTGGAATTTCAAAAACTCAAAAAACTCAACCATTTTTAAGTAAAGCCTCNCTTGAAAACATCTTTACCTCTACTATATCTAAGTTGACTGTAGATATAATTTTGGGTAAAAATTTTGAGAAATCGCATCAGAGATGCAGGACGTAGACCACGATAAAGAAAATGCTCATGAAAACGAGACCTATTGGAACTCCCACTCTTGCCCATTCACTGCTTGAAATTCTCAGCCTACCTGCTGCCACGATGTTGGGAATGTTTCCAGGTATGAGCATACCTCCAGAGATGATCAGACCAAGCAGTGCACCTTTTATCTGCTTTAATGTAAGCTGCGGACCAATTTCAGCTGCTGTTAATGTTGCATTATCCAGCACTGCAGAAACCATATTAATCCAGTAAAGCATCTCTGCAGGAATCTTTGATATATACCACTCTATTATGGGGTAGAAACCCTCTCCAAGCAGTACAAGAGCGCAGATGAATATGTAAACTCTGAAAGCTCTTACAATAATAGTTCTCAGAGATTCGGTGTATTCGGGAATTTCAATATTCATCCTTTTCACAGAGCCAATTCTTATCACACCATAGATGCCAAGAGCTATAACACTGGGGATGATGTACACTCCCAGAAGGTGAAACAGAAAAAGAAAATCGGCATGATATGGTTCAACGCTGAGTTTTTTTACAGCTATAGTGGATAGCGGTTCACCTACTGGAGTTAAAGCTGCCCCAAATCCAACTGAAAAGCATGTGATGACCACAAACTCAACTTTTTTTCTTCTCTCGAGTGGCATAATGAGTGCTATTTCAGCAAGCAGAACCGCTGCTACTATGACAGAAATTATGCTTGATATGAGCCCGAAAATTACTATTACAAGAAATNCAAAGATTCTTATTCCAACTCTATTCAGGATCGAAATCAATGATGAGTAGATGGGTTTGTTAAAGTAGTGTATAATTAGTCCAACAATGAGTACCACCTGAAAAATTCCAATTGGAATACCCATGAACTCGGTAATTTTCAGGGGAGTTTCAAGTGCTTCTATTACAAGCTTGGGGCTCCACAATCCACTGATTGTGACCGCAATTATACCCATTATCAGGAAAAACGGTTCAAGGTTTTCCTCCACTTTTTTGACTCTGAACGGAAGTACGAGAACGAGAACGAGGACTGTGAAGAGACCTGCGGTTATAAACAGATTTTCCTCCATGGGTCTCAGTGAAGGGTTAAATATTTACTTTTTTCCAAATTGCCCTTACCAAAGCATCATTACATTCTGGAAATCTATTTAGAGTCGGATGTTCGCTTAATTTAAAATCATCTAACCCCGATATGCTGGGAATAAATAACTTAAAACTTCTTCAGTAAAACCAAGCAAAACTAAAGACCGGGTGTGAATATGGGGGGTAAAACGAGATCAGAATCCAAAGAAACGTTCATATTGAAATTTAGACCAAAAGCAGTTGCTGTGGATATAGATGGAACTCTTACAAATAAAAAGCGTGCAATAAACTGCAGAGCAGTTGAAGCATTGAGAAAATTAAAAATACCTGTTGTCCTTGCGACTGGAAACATCTCCTGCTTTGCAAGAACTGCTGCGAAACTTATAGGAGTTTCCGATATTGTGATCTGTGAAAACGGGGGAGTTGTGAGGTTCTCATATGATGGTGAGGACATCGTTCTGGGTGACAAGGAGAAGTGTATGCGCGCAGTGGAAAAACTCAAAAAACATTTTGATGTACAGCTACTGGATTTCGAGTACAGAAAATCGGAAGTATGTATGAGAAGAACATTTGACATTGAGAAAGCACGAAGAGTTTTGCAGGGATACGGTGTAAAACTTCTCGACTCTGGCTTTGCATACCACGTTGTGGACGAAAATGTGAGTAAAGGCAAAGCCTTGGAGTTCATAGCAGATAGGATGGGAATTCCTGTTGATGAATTTGCTGCAATAGGTGATTCGCAAAACGACATNGAAATGTTCAGAGTTGCTGGTTTAGGCATTGCGGTTGCCAATGCTGATTTGGAACTCAAGAGGATTGCCGATATTGTAACTTCCGCAAGAAACGGTGATGGTGTGGTTGAAGCTCTTGAATTCCTCGGGTTGATATGATTGACATTTCAGGGGTTGCCAACNTTGACATCNGCTTGAGGATGTATGAGAGTCGGGATAGTTTTCAGCGGGGATTTTGGTAGAAGATTCGTTGTCAATCTCGTGGCGCCCTGGTTGTGCAGCAGTTTTGGTGCCTGTGGAATTGATGAATGTGACTACTGCAAGGATTACAATTTTTCGGAGATGGTAGCTCACGTAGTTGAGGTACCAGAACCTGCATGTCTCGGAACATACGTTGAAAATCCTGAAGAGTATGTTGAAGATTTTTCCTGTGATGTTCTTGTAGCTGTAAATTTACATCCTGACATTCTAATCGACATTCCCAAAATTGTAGACTGTAAAGCGCTGATTGTACCTGCATGTAATCAGAACTGGTGCAGACCAGGGTTGAGAAAACAGCTTTTGGACATTTGCAGTGAATCTGGGATTGAATTCGATTCTCCCAAACCTTTTTGCAGTTTCTCACCTTCTACCCCAATCCTGAGAAGATTTAGTGATGAGCTGAATATGGGCAAGCCAGAGTTTGAGGTTGAGATTGAGGGCAGTAGAGTTCGGAAAGTAAGGATTCTGAAAAGCGACCCATGTGGATCAGCATACTTTGTGGCAAGAAGGATGACTGGATACATTATCCAGAGCCCAGAGGAATTCTGGAAAGAAATACATCAGTTGCAATGTTCGTATCCATGTTTGGCGAGTATGGAGAGAGACCCAGAACTTATCGAAGCCCCATTTCACCTTGCAGGGTATATAATGGTCTACCAGTTCAGTAAAGCAGCTGAAATTGATGCACTGCATTTTGTTCCAGAGTATCTCAGAAAATTTGTTGAACCATAGTAGATTTGCTAACTGGAATTAACTCAGTACACTCCGTATGTCTTTGCAACGTTGATAAACGCTCTTACATTTTCCGGTTTTGCTTCTCTTGAGATTTCGCTTTTTAAAATAAACCCGCCACCATCTCCAACAATGTCGATCAGTTTCTTGCAGTAATCTTCCACCTCTTCAGGTGTCCAAGTCGCCATTTCAAGTTCCATCGGACCGGCATCGATGCAGTATCTGTCTCCTATAACTTCTTTTGCCTTAAATGGATCCGTGTCCATATCAAGCTGAATTACACACCTCTTTTTCGGTAATTCGGTCAATCTTTCGAGCAGTGGGTTCCAGTTTCCGTCACAGTGGAGTATGACCTTTAAATCCTCCTTACTGCAGAGCTCGACCATACTTTTGATTTCCGGAAAGAAGACCTCGTCAAAGATTTTTGGAGAGAAGAAAGTTGCACTCTCTCTGTGGACCCCTATACATACTCTTGGTAAGTCACACTGCTTTGTCATCCCTATCAGTATAGACGTCATCTCTGGAACCATCCTTTCAATAGCCTGCTTTACAAGGTCTGGATGCCGTTTCAGATCCATACACATTTTGGGGTATGTTCTCAAAAGAGTGAGACAGTTAAAAGGACTGAGCATTTCGAAAAGGAAGTATGCTGGAAAGCCCACCTGTCTTAACATTTCGATATTCTTTGTAAAATCAAGAGGTGGTTCTTCTGGATCACTTGTCAGTCCGAGTTTGTCCATGAGCTTTTTCTGAACATTGGGAATCCCAGGGCGGAGTTCTGGCAGGAACTTCATTAGAGTGGCGAGGTAACCATTTTCTATCACAAATTTGTAGTCTTCAACCTTCATTGTCTCTCGAGAGATTATCTTTGGCTCGCAGGAATTATCTCCGTTTTCAGGGAATATCATTGGAGTTGGTTCAACAACTACAGATGCAAGAGGATCCTGTGGAACTGGTCTCCACGCAGCATCGGGTTGAATGTCGAGCATGAATTTCAGCAGAACCTTCATGAACTTGTCATTGCTCTCCACCATGTCTCTGGCAGTAACACCCGGAACCATTTTAAAATACCAGCCAATACCGTGACAAATCACTGGCACTCTATCGGGCTCTCTTAATTCTATGGCATCTCGAATCCTCTTCTCCCTCTCATCAAACAGTTCCCGAAAAACTTCTTCAACCACCATATTAATCAGCCTCAATTTTTATCGCTTTATTCAGCTCCCACAAAGCTCTTGCAGATGTCCACACCCTTTTTGGCATCATTAGTCCAGGCATCAGCGCCAACTTTCTCAGCTATTCTCTCGTTTACCATAGCCCCACCCAGGATTATTCTGACCTTATCCCTTAATTTTTCCTTTTCAAGTTTCTTGACAGTTTCTTCAATTGATGTCCAGGCAGAGGTTATAAGACAGCTCATCCCGACAATCTCAGGGTTGTACTTCTTGACAGCTTCCACAAACTTTTCAGGTGGCACATCAACACCGAGATCGTAAACGATAAATCCGTGAGCTTCAAGCATGGTTCTGGCTATGTTTTTACCTATGTCATGTACATCTCCTTCAACTGTTCCTATAACCATCCTTCCAAGCTCCCTTTCACGTTTGCCATACTTTTTGAGTTCTGGGTTAAGAATCTCACTCACGGTTTTGAATATCTCTCCAGCTATCACAAGTTCATTCAAAAAGTACTCTCCTCTCTCAAACCTATCTCCCACTTCAGACATAGCTTTTCTACAGACCTCAAGTATAGAATACGGATCCTCTCCATTTTCAAGAGCCTTTTTTACGAGTGTAATTACCTTTTCTTCCTCAAGCTCTACCATAGCGTTGTAAAGCTGCTGCTTCATTTTATCACCTATGAAGTACATATTTTTTAACTATGTTAATCTTTTGTCAGATCTTAATTTCCTAACATTTTTATGATCTTAGAAAATTCATTTTTAATACTGATATACTTAATCCTACCCAAAAAACTTAAATACAGATTGCAGGAATAAACCTTTATGTTGGGAATAAACTTGATATCAGGTGATGGAGTTTGGCTTTAGGGAATCCATTCAACTGACCCGGAAAAATGGCCTGAACCCTCTAATCGCAGAGATTAAAACTTTTTCACCACTCCATGGTGATCTGCTGCGTGGACGAGATCCAATAGTCGTTCTGAAGCAATACGAAACTGCTGGAGCTTCAGCAATTTCCTATATAACTGCCAGGGAGTTTGGAGGAAACTTTGAGACTCTTAAGGAGATTTGCAGATTTTCCAGCCTTCCTGTTCTGAGAAAAGATTTTATTACCAATAAAATTGAAATTGAAAGAAGTGCAGAAATTGGGGTCTCTTCTCTGCTGCTGATAGCAAGATTGCTGAAGGGTAATCTGGCTGAATTCTCTGATCTATGCATTGATCACGGAATTGAACCCCTTGTTGAAGTTCACAGTGATCAGGATCTGAATTATGTTGACTTCAAATCGCAGGCAGCCAGAAAAACAACTTTCCTCATAAACAACAGGGATATCTCAAAACTTGAATCAGATGGAAGTCTTGAAGTCACAGCCAGACTTGCACCGAAAATTAAAGGAACGAAAATAAGTGGAAGTGGGATAAAAAATGTTGCAGAGCTGGAATTTGTTCTCAAATATGTTGATGCTGCACTGATCGGTACAGCATTCATGCTCGCAGAAAAAACAGTGGATTTTGTCAGGAGTTTTGTGATCTGGAGGGGGAGATGATGTATAAAGTCAGCAGGAATTCTGAATTCATAAAGGATGCTGTTAATGGAAAACTCGATTTTGAGAGAGCATATGAACTGGCTTTGATAATGAGGGAACTTGACGATCTACATGTTGCATCCATTCTATCAGCTATTGAAGCCAGAGGCTATGATTCGGAAGTTGTCGCAGGATTTGCTAAGGCTANACGGGACTCTGCGATTAAACTGGAGAATGTTAGCAACGTTGCGGATACATGTGGTACAGGTGGAGATGGTGCAAGAACAATTAACGTGAGCACAGCAGCCTCCATAGCTCTTTCTCACTTTTACAGAGTTGCTAAACACGGTAACAGAAGTGTAACTTCCTCAAGTGGTTCTGCAGACGTTCTTGAAGCCATGGGGATCAACATCTTTCTTCAACCAGAGATCGCAAAGAACATGCTTGAAAAAACAAACTTCGCGTTTCTTTTCGCACCTCTCTATCATCCTGCATTTGCAAGGGTTGCCAGTGTTAGAAAAAAGCTTGGAATAAGGACGATATTCAATCTAACCGGACCTCTATCTAACCCCGCTAATCCGAAATATCAGATGATCGGAGTATCTGATGGAAATCTCATAGAAGTAATGGCAGGTGCTATGGAAATACTGGGTGTAGAGGGTGTTGTAATTTACGGTGGAATCGATGAGGTAAATCCCGCTGGAGAAACAACTGTTTTGGAAGTCAGAAATGGAACAGAGAGGTTTAAAGTAACACCAGAAGATTTTGGAATGAAAAGAGAACGGATAATCCCATGCACCAGTGCAGAAGAGTCTGCCAGAAGAATAGAAGCGGTTTTCAACGGTAACGGAATGAAGGAGGATGAGACGTTCATTGCTCTGAATTTCTCTATGGCTCTNTTCGTAACTGGAAAAGACNACCTGAAAGAGAACATTGAGATTTTTCGAAATAGCATTGAAGAGGGTACACTGGCAAGGAAACTGGAGGAGATAAAATGCTTAAGCACGAGTTTGTTGAACCTGTGAAACTCTATTCGGCTATAAGAGACAAAGAGTATCCATTCATACTCGAATCTGCAGAGAAGGGAGGAAGTACCAATTCAAGATACACTTACATTGCATTTGATCCCGATTACACAATTGAAATTGGAGACAGAGGTGTAAAAGTGGATGGAGAGAGCGTATCTGATGAGACAAATCCTTTCAGAGCCCTGAAAAATGTACATGTAAGGGGTTTTCTGGTTGGTTACATTTCGTATGATGCAGTACTCCACTATATTGGTAAAAAAATACACGAACCATCTTTCTTTGCCTCATACAGTTCNTACTTTGTTTATGACCACTATCTTCACAGACTGTTCAGTGTTAATGTAGAAAATCCAGAAGCAATCGTAAGAAAGGCCAAATATATTGAAATACAAACTCCAAATACAAAAGGTGCAGAAGTCGTAGAAAGAGATGGAGAAGAATACTTCAAAAAAATTGTGGAAAGGGGAAAAGAATACATAGAGGAGGGAGAAGTTTATCAAATTGTTCTGTCGAGAGAATACGTTGTAAAAAGCGAGTATGACCCATTCGAAATCTACCTCAGATTGCGAGAGTTCAACCCAAGCCCCTACATGTTTCTGCTGGAATTTCAGAAATCTCTTATCGGTTCATCTCCCGAAACGATGGGGCGAGTGGATGGCAGANTATTCAAAATCAATCCAATTGCAGGAACTGCTCCAAGAGGTGGGAATGAAGATGAGACTGTGAAAAGATTATTGCAGGATGAGAAAGAGATTGCTGAACATGTTATGCTTGTCGATCTGGCTCGCAACGACGTCAGAAAAGCATGCATACCTGGAAGTGTNAAGGTTACAAAATACATGGATGTGGTCAAGTATTCCAGCGTTATGCACATAGAGAGCGAGGTGCAGGGAATTCTGAAGGAGAATGTAACCCATTTCGATGCAATGGAAGCAGCTTTTCCTGCTGGAACAGTAACTGGAGCTCCAAAGTTAAGAGCCATTGAACTTATAGACGAACTTGAGAGGAGTCCAAGAGGAACTTATGCAGGTGCTGTGGGTTACTTTTCCGAGAACGTGTCCGATATGGCAATAGCTATTAGAATGATAGAATACGNTGGACTTTGCAAAGTAAGAGCTGGTGCAGGTATTGTTGCAGANTCAAGACCTGTGCGAGAATTTCTGGAAACAGAAAGCAAAATTTTGAGAGTTCTCCAGGCTACAGGTTTGTCAACAGACCAACTCACCAGTTTAGCCGTAAGTCTGACTGGAGACTGAGTTAAAAAAGGGGGTGATACTGTGATCGTAATTGTCGACAANTATGACTCCTTTGTTTACAATATACTTGAATATGTTTCAATTTTCACAAGGGCCAGGATCGTCAGGAGGGATAAAGCAGAAGATGTTCTGAAAATTAATCCAGATGGCGTTATAGTATCTCCAGGACCGGGAAAACCTGACAGGGAGCTGGCATTTATTTTTGAATACTGCACACATGAACGCATACCACTTCTCGGAATCTGTCTTGGACACCAGATGATGGCTGAGGTTTTCGGTGGCAGGGTTGGGAAAGTAAAACCTCTACACGGAAAAACCTCTGTTGTTAGGCACGATGGCATGGGTATTTTTAGAGGTATCCGAAACCCTGTTAAAGTTGGTAGGTATCACTCTCTCGCAGTTCTCGATGTCCCGGAGGGATTCAAGGTTACAGCAGTCTCTGAAGATGGGATCATTATGGGAATGAGGCGTGGACTACTCGAAGGCGTACAGTTCCATCCTGAAAGCGTTCTAACGGAGAATGGACTGAAAATGATTCGGAATTTTGTTATGATGACGCTCAGTGGTGATAAAATTGATCATCAAGATTTGCGGTGTTAAAAATCTGAAGGAACTCGAAATAGTAGAGAGATATGCTGATGCTACTGGTGTGATCGTGAAATGCAATTCGAGAAGATGTGTATCGCTGAAAACTGCAAGAGAAATAATTCAAAATGCAACAATACCTGTTTTTGCTGTTTCAACTTCTTCGAATCTCGATGTGTGGATGGAAATTATAAGCGGAACAGATTGTGATTTCGTTCAGCTGCACAGTGACAGCATCAACGCGGAAATCATGGACCATCTAAAGGAGCATGTAAAAGTTATGAAAGCGTTCATGGTTAGGGATGGCGAAACAAAAGCAGAAGCTTCGAGAATAATAGGACAAATAGAGAATTTCAAACCCCATTTTATTCTGCTTGACTCTGGTTGCGGGAGCGGAAAGGTTCACAACTGGGAAGTCAGCAAGATAATTTCTGAAAAGTTTTCTGTGTTTCTGGCTGGTGGGTTAAAACTGGAGAACGTTGTTGAAGCAGTTGAAACTGTGAATCCTGCTGGATTGGATGTTTCATCGGGAGTTGAAGTTGATGGGTACAAAGATGAGAATCTTGTAAGAGNATTTGTCAGTAGAGTGCGAGGGATAGACGTCTGTCAGGAGGATAAAAAATGAGATTTGGTGAATTTGGTGGGAGATATGTTCCAGAGGTGCTCATTCCACCTCTCGAAGAACTCGAGATTTCATACAAAAGATTGAAGAATGATGAAAATTTCAAAAAAGATCTGGAGTATTATCTGAAAAACTATGCCGGTAGGCCGACACCCCTTTATTACGCAGAAAACCTGAGCCGAAAAGTTGGTGTTAAAGTATATCTTAAAAGGGAAGATTTGCTGCATGGAGGAGCTCATAAAATAAACAACACGGTAGCTCAGGCTCTTCTCGCAAAATACATGAAGAAGAGAAGGTTGATCGCTGAAACGGGCGCGGGTCAGCATGGTGTGGCAACAGCCATGGCTGCAGCTCTCTTCGGTTTGGAGGCNACAATCTACATGGGTGCGGAAGACTACGAAAGGCAGAAAATGAATGTATTCCGTATGGAACTTTTGGGTGCAGAGGTAAAACCGGTTAGAAGTGGTAGTAAAACTCTTAAGGACGCGATNAACGANGCNCTGCGGGATTGGGTGGAGAGCTTTGAGTACACTCACTACCTGATAGGTTCTGTAGTTGGACCACATCCGTTTCCTGTAATCGTAAGAGACTTCCAGTCAGTTATAGGAGTTGAAACCAGAAAGCAGATACTTCAGCTGGAGGGTAGACTACCTGATGTTATTGTAGCCTGTGTCGGAGGAGGTAGTAATGCAATTGGGATTTTTTACCCATTTATTGAGGACAAAGTAAAACTTGTAGGAGTTGAAGCTGGTGGCAAAGGACTCGAAACACAAAAACATTCTGCTTCGCTCAATGCGGGCAGTAGAGGTGTGTTACACGGTATGCTGTCTTACTTCCTTCAGGATTCAGATGGTATGATGCTTGACACCCACAGCATTGCCGCTGGTCTCGATTATCCTGGTGTTGGGCCTGAGCATGCTTACCTGATGGAAAGTGGTAGATGCGAGTACGTTACCGTAACAGATGACGAAGCGGTGGAGGCTTTTCTGGAACTTTCAAAGCATGAAGGAATAATTCCTGCACTGGANTCTGCTCATGCAGTTGCATACNCAATTAAAATTNCTGAAAAGATGAGCAGAGACAGCATAATCATCGTAAACCTTTCTGGGAGAGGNGATAAAGACCTTGAAATTGTAAGAAAACTTGCTTTAAAGGAGGTAGGTGGAGAATGATAAACAAGTCTTTAATCGTTTTCCTTGTAGCAGGATATCCTGATGCTAAGACGACTGTAGAACTGATGCATTCATGCAGTGCAGACGTTATTGAACTTGGGATCCCTTTCAGCGACCCCGTAGCGGATGGGAGTGTAATTCAAAGAGTGTACGCAGAAGTCCTGAAAAATGGATTCAGAGTTGACACAACATTTAAAATAATACGTGAATTCAGAAGAGAGTCCGATAAGCCTCTTATTATCATGACATACTACAATCCTGTTTACCGGAAAGGGATCAGAGAATTTCTGGAGACCGCTGCAGAAAGTGGCGCTGATGGTATACTTGTTGTNGATCTACCTGTAAGTGAGGCTCAGGGGTACTATGAAATTTGCAGAGATCTTAATTTGAAAACAATTTTCCTTGCTGCACCGAATACCTCAGCCGAAAGGCTTGAAGTGATCGACGAAATGTCTGAATTCATATATCTCGTCTCAACTTATGGGGTTACGGGAGTGAGAGATAGGGTGTCTGATCTCGCCTTTGTTGCTCTTGAAAGGGTGAAAAAGGTCTGCAGAAAACCAGTTGCAGTGGGTTTTGGGGTTTCGAGAAAAGAACATGTCACTCAACTTTTTAACGCTGGTGCAGATGGTGTAGTGGTGGGAAGCGCAGTGCTCAGATTGATCGAAAGGCATAAAAATCAGCAATCTGAGCTGTACAGAAAGATAAAAGAATTTACTGAAGAGCTGAATCTGGGATGGCAATAGTCCTTTTCGACTCGGGAGCGTCAATCCTCTGCGTAACATGCAAGTTTTTCACCCTGAAACATCATACCCATGCACGCATTGCAGGACTTGCAGTCACTTTTATCGGTCTCTCCACGCATCCATTTGAGTGGTAGATATGGATCTCTGATCAGGGGTCTTGACATGGAAATCATGTCTGCACATCTCTCTTTTAGCAGCTTTTCAGCCACTTCAACACTTCTGATACCTCCAACGGCTATAACCGGAATGTTTACAGCCTCCTTCACTTTCCTGGCGAAATCTCTGAAATAAGCCTCGCCAACAACTGGGACCTCCTGAGAGGTCATGTTAACTCCGTGATGTAGCATCGATTCGTACATTCCACCGCTAACTTCAATTGCTGCAAATCCAGCATTTTCAAGCTGTTTTGCAATTTTAACAGCTTCATCAATCTCAAGCCCTCCAGGAACAAAATCTGAACCGTTCATCTTTATTATAACAGGTATTCGAGTTTTTTCATCTATCCTCTCCTTTATATCAAGCACAATTTTTGCTCTTTCCTGTCCGTATTCGTCTGTTCTTCGATTCGTGTATGGAGATAGAAACTCACTAAGAAGGTAGCCATGTGCGGCGTGGAGCTGTACAGCATCGAAACCTGCTTTCTTTGCTCTAACAGCAGCATTTGCAAAGTCCTCGATTATTTTCTCTATTTCTTCTCGTGAAAGTTCTCTTGGCTCAATATTTAGGAATCTATCAGGTACTGGAGAAGGTGCAACTGGATTGAAAACACCCTGCCTGCCAGCATGTGATAACTGAGCCACAAGAACTTGTTTCTCGTTTGCATCCTTAACAGCTTCAACGAGTTTTGTAAGACCTTCGATAAACTTATCACTGCTTATTCCAGNCATTTTCAGTGAAGCTTTTCCATCTTCACTCACAAACATGTGTCCTGTAATCACAACACCAGCTCTACCTTCTGCAAGTTTTTTGTAGAGACGGATAAGATCATCTGTTACAAATCCTTCTTCGGTGGCCATTGACTCGGCAGTTGCTGACCTGACTATCCTGTTCTCTGCAACAACACCACCTATTTCAATTTCTTCAAAAAGTACCATACTACTGAAAATGTTAAAAATTAATAAAGGTTTTTTGCTGACCATTCAATTATCAAACTTCAGGATCTCCTCAGCGGAACAACTCCTACCAAGGCTATTAGTATTGACGCAATAATTGAGACTGCAAACTTCTGCATGGCGCTCTCAGAGTCAGGGGTGAGAATGTAACCACTCGCACCCCAAACAACAAACCCAAATGAAATCAGTAGAAAAAGAATTGAAAAATACTTCCCGGTGCTTCGCCCTTCTGCATAAGCATCAGATGCCTTTGCAAGAGCTGCAAATATACCGGAAAGAACAAACCACCACACACTGGCGAATATGAACGTCGAGATAGTAACATGTGGAGAGGCATATACGAGTGACGCAGCACTGTTGACTCCCTGAATCAAAGCAACAACGAGAAGAATACCTGACGTAACATAAAGGATAAATGAGAACCTGCCCTCTAACAGTGATTGTCTTATGGAGTTCATATACTCGGCAAAACTCCGGTCCCATCCATAGGCCTTGGAAAGAAAGTANATACCAAGAAAAAGGATTATACCTCCCAGTCCCCATTCGGGATGCTGAAAAATCAGAAAAATTGAATACACCAGGAAAATCATCCCCAGCGGAGCAAGTGTTATTCTCGCAACTTTAGGATCGTTCAGCATTCGCCTAATAAGGAAATACGTACTTTCTATCGTTCTACTTTGTTTAACAACAACCCTCTCAATAGAATCTATTTTGAACCGTGAAGAAATAACTGGAAGTACAAATTCATCTTCAGAGCCGTCTGTTACCACAATCGTACTTCTGGGTTTCAGCCGTAGATCTATCTCATCAAGTTGTTCGGCAATTTTGGAATCTGACACAACACCAACATTTCTGTCTCCGCAAACCACAACAACTTCAACATCCTCCCCTTTCTGTTTCAGCTCATCATACGTTTTTATAGCNGCAAACATTGTGTTCACGTCTGAATCTTCTGGATCTGTTGTTGCAAGTCTCACTGCTGCTTCAATAACATTCTCTCTACCAACAACCGGAGACTTTATACTGGTCTTGTAACCCAGGTCATCGTCTCTGTCAATTACCAAGACTATTTTCTCCACCATTCAAAAAATTGTGATATTAAAAATATAAAAAAGTTTCTTGGAGTCTGATCACTTGAATTTTCCTATAACATCCTTTGCAATGGTGTTCAGCTGTATTTCCCTCGTTCCNTCATAAATTTCTGTTATTTTGGCATCTCTGTAAAATCTTTCCACCTCATACTCGGCAATGTAGCCGTAACCACCATGCATCTGGATTGCCTCATCACAAACCTTTACCGCTACCTTACCTGCATAGTACTTTGCCATGGACGTCAGACCGGGGTCTATTCTCCCCTGATCATAGTTCCAAGCTGCCTTGTAAACGAGGAGGCGGGCAGCTTCAAGCTGGGTTTTTATATCGGCAATTCTGTGCTGAAGTGCTTGAAAAGCTGCAATTGGCTGACCAAATTGCTTTCTCTGCTTTACGTAGTTCAGCAGTCTGTCAAAAGCTCCCTGAGCTATGCCAAGNGCCTGGGCAGCAATCTCCACTCTGCTCTCATCAAAGAATTCAAGAACCTGGTAAAATCCTCTGTTAAGCTCGCCAATCAAAGCTGAATCATCCACTCTGACATCTTTAAAAGCGACCTCTGCAGTTGGAGAAGCTCTTATACCCATTTTACCCTTAATCTTGTTGATGCTTATTCCCTCCAAATCTTTTTCAAGCAGAAAAGTCGAGAAACCTCTGTAAACCGGTTTTGCTTCAGGGTTTGTAACAGCAAGGACTATGAAAAAGTCTGCAATAGGTGCGTTTGTGATAAAGGTCTTGGAGCCGTTTATGACCCACTCGTCTCCATCTCGTTCAGCTCTCGTTTTTATCGATGNGAGGTCGCTCCCTGCCTCTGGCTCAGTGTAACAGCCACAGGTTATAGCTTCCCCACGCGCCACTTTCGGTAAAACCTTTTTCTTCTGTTCCTCATTGCCAAATCGCATTACTACCTCAGAAGAGAAGTCAGATAGAATTATGGCACTGCCAATCGTACTATCAGCCCTGCAGAATTCTTCAACGATGAGTGTGTTTTCCAAAATTCCCATTCCTGCCCCGCCATACTCTTCAGGAAAATGAACCCCAATGAATCCCAGCTCACAAGCCTTTTTCCAGAGATCAAATGGAAATTCTTCTTTCAAATCAAGTTCTTCTGCTATCTCCTTGGTGAACTCATTCACAGCGAATTCTCTTGCAGCTTTCTGTATATCCTTCTGATCCTGGGTAAGCTCAAAATTTACCATGTGGTAGCCATTACCGTCTAACTTAAAGAGTTTACTGAAATTTTAAAAATAAAAAATTTGAGCAAAAACATTCAGGCAGAGCTATCCCGTCAGAATTATGTTGAGCACACCTATTAGATCGTTGAAGTCTATGTCCCCATCTCCATCTATATCCCCGGCTGGGTTGTAACCACCTGTAAGGATTAGGTTGAGC
>Ga0180908_1001_pt1 | contig 15501 bp, 16 predicted proteins | sample Deesub1362A_J573_FD_124169 | JGI IMG/M metagenome (GOLD analysis project Ga0180908, IMG submission 124169) | Archaeoglobus sp. JdFR-41 | reverse complement strand
AGTTGTCAGTGAAGATCATTCAAACTCCATACATTTCTTGAATGCAGCGGGAATCTCTCTTATCAACTCTACTGAAGTGTAGTTATACCCGTACTTTTCAANACATAAATCACCTGCAAATCCGTTCACAAAAGCTGCAGAACAGGCAGCGTGGAAGGNATCATCATTGCAGAATAGAGCACCACAGATTCCAGCGAGAACATCTCCCGTTCCACCTACAGTCATTCCAGCATTTCCACTTCTGTTCATTTTGAATCTCACACCATCGGTTATCCAGTCCTCCTTGCCCTTCAGCAATACTGTTGCGCCAGTCTTCTCTGCCACCTTTTTAACTCTCTGTTCATCAACCTCACCAAACTCACGTCTGAACTCTCCACGATGTGGGGTCAGAATACAGCTTGTATCTTCAGGAATATCTGAAATCAACCCTTCAGCGTCCAGAACAGCTCTTTTTACATCTTTAAGGAATTCAGAGATAAAATCTCTGAACTCTNCTCTGAATTTCTTGCCCACACCCATCCCTGCAACAATTACGTCGTGTCTTGATGCAAGCTCCAGAAGTTCTGAGAGGTTCTTCTCTGAAATCGAGTTCCCCTTTACACCCCTNACAATCAGGTTGGGACTGTAGGATGCTACGACTTTCCATATTGGTTCGGGTACAGCTACTGTAACTATATCCGCACCTGCTACGTATGAAGCGAGAGCTGAAAATGCGGGAGCACCAGTGTACTCTCCTCCGCCAATGACGAGTATCCTTCCATGCTTACCTTTGTGTGCTTCTGACCATCTTTTGTACGACGTTTTTACATCTCCGGGACCACATAATTTCTCCAGAACATCTGGAATGCCTATCTCTTTAACCACAACCTCTCCAACGACCTCTTCTGCTTTTAAAATCCCTGGTTTGGGTTTGTGGAAAGTAACAGTTAAATCTGCTTTAACAACATCNCTGTAACCCCCTGTATCAGGATCGAGACCCGTTGGCAGGTCAACTGCGACAACGTATGCATTGCTCTCGTTAATGACTCTGATAGCAGACTTAAACGGTTCCCTTAACTCTCCTCTAACACCTGTACCGAGCATTGCGTCCACAACTACTGTGCAATCGTCTGGAATGTCCAAGGGTTCAGGCAGCACTTCACGGATTTTGTAACCGCATTTTTCAAGAATTTCAAGATTTTGTCTTGCAATTTCGCTCCTTATATCTCTCTTTTTCCCAAGGAGAAAGATTTCGATGTCAAANCCTTTTAGATGCCTTGCTGCAACAAATCCATCTCCACCATTGTTTCCTGTACCAGCAAAGACCAGTATTTTGCCACCATTAAATCGTTTGATTATTTCCTCTGCAATACCTCTACCAGCGTTCTCCATTAATTGGAGTCTGCTGAGCCCATAAAATTCACAGTTCAGATCTAAAATCTGCATATCTCTTGCAGAAATTGTCTCCATAACGCCCGTTAATACAGAAACCTTAAATATTTTTGCAATCTCCAAGAATCATATGTCCTCTCATTTAAATATTCAGGAAGTTTACAATATTGCTGAAAAGCACAGTAAAATGATAGAATCATCCATCCCACTTATAGCAAGCGAGAATGTTACTTCTGCGGCAGTTAGAAGATGCTACATCTCTGATTTTGGCCACAGATATGCGGAAGGTAAGGTTGGAGAGAGATTTTACGAGGGTTGCAGGTTCATAGATGAGATGGAAGCTCTTGCTCTCGAGCTGACAAAAAAACTTTTTAATGTTCCCCATGCTAACGTCCAGCCAATTTCCGGAGTTGTAGCAAATATAGCTGCTTTTTTTGCATTAACTGATGTGGGAGACACCATTATGAGCATTTCTGTTCCCTGTGGNGGGCACATAAGCCATGATCGAATATCCGCAGCCGGCATCAGGGGACTTAATGTAGTTCACTATCCATTCGACACGAATTCAATGTCAATAGACATTGAAGCCACATATAAGGTTGCGAGGGAAAAGAAGCCATCTCTCTTTGTNCTGGGCTCGAGTTTAATTCTTTTCAAACAACCTGTTAAGGAAATCAGAGAAATAGCAGATGAGATAAATGCAAGGGTNCTCTACGATGCAAGTCATGTGCTGGGGTTAATAGCCGGAAAAATCTTCCAGAGACCGATTGATGAAGGTGCTGATGTTATGACGGGCTCAACTCACAAGACGTTTTTTGGTCCGCAGAGAGCGATAATAACATCAACTGAAGAGATGGCAGAGAGAGTTGACAGAGCTGTTTTTCCGGGAGTTGTCAGTAATCACCATCTTAATACACTGGCAGGATACGTTATAGCTGCCATGGAGATGCTTGAGTTCGGCGAGGCTTACGCCAGACAGGTTGTCAAAAACGCAAGAAGACTTGCCGAAAGATTGCATGAACTTGGCTACAAAGTTCTTGGTGAAGACCAGGGCTTCACTGAAACACATCAAATTGCTGTTGATGTCAGAGAATTTGGTGGTGGTGAGGAAGTTGCAAAAAGACTCGGAAAGGCTGGTATAATCCTGAACAAAAACCTGCTGCCCTGGGATGACATTCAAGATACGATAAATCCGTCTGGAATCAGAATTGGTGTTCAGGAGGTAACAAGACTCGGTATGAAGGAGGGAGAAATGGAAGCAATTGCAGAGTTCATTGATGAGGTTTTGAAGGGGAGGAGAAGGGAGGATGAAGTAAAAGCAGAAATTGCAGAGTTTAAAAAACAGTTNAACACAGTCAAATATACATTTCAGGAATGCAGGGCTTATGAGTTCCCTGAAATTAAGTAATTTTGCCTGAATTCTGGAATGAAAGGGAAATGATGCCGGAAGTAAAAATTTCTGAGCTTGGAACTCCAGAAGAGATAAGAAACTGTATCAGGAAAATAAATCCGGAACTGTATGACAGATTGGAAAAAATAGACAGCAGCGATGAGTTTTTTGAGTACATGGTAAAACCTCTGAGAACAAGCATACGTGTAAACACTCTGAAAGCAAAAGTAGAATATGTGATGGAGAGACTCTCCGAGATTTTGACCTCGCAGGTTCCATGGTGTGAAGAGGGATTTTATATCAATACGGATGATTTTGGGAGAATTCCGGAACATCAGCTTGGGGTGATATTTGCGCAGGAAGCATCATCAATGATACCACCGGTTGTTATGGAAGTTGAGCCTAAAATGGTGGTTCTTGATATTGCGGCTGCTCCCGGTGCTAAAACAACTCAAATAGCTCAATACATGGAGAATGAGGGGTGCATCGTGGCTAACGATGTCAAACACTCCAGGATCAATATTCTAATCTCAAATCTGCAGAGATGCGGTGTGTTGATAGCAAGAGTTACCGAGAGAGATGGAAGAGCATTCGGTAAGATGGAAAACACCTTTGATGCTGTTCTGGTGGATGCACCATGCAGTAATATCGGAATGATTAGAAAGAATTACAAACATCTCAAANTCTGGAAGATGAGAGATAGCATGGCATTATCAAAACTCCANAAAGGGCTTCTTCTTGCGGCCTACAGAGCTGTCAAGCCAGGGGGTGTGGTAGTGTACTCAACATGCACNCTCGAACCAGTTGAAAACGAGGAAGTGATTGATTATCTGCTCAGGAACACAGAGGCCGAAATAGAGGACATCAAGCTTCCAATTAAAAGGGTGAGACCGTTTTTGAAGTTTGATGGCAGGGAATATGGTGAAGAGGTGAGAAAATGTCTTCGCATACATCCTCAGCAAAACGACAGCGAGGGATTTTTTGTGGCGAAATTGAGGAAACCGTGAAAAATCTCCTTGTAAGTCAGTTTGGAGTCAGTCGAGATGAGTTGAACACTCTGAGGTTTTATCTTGGTGGGAAAGGGAGAATATACGTTTACAAGGATTGCAACCTTGATGTCAGAGAAAAAAGAAAGGGGATCTATTTTGGTACACTGGAAAGAAATGGATTAAGACTATCCATTGAAGGAAGTTTTATTATTGGAAAAATTGCCGGAAAAGGTATTTTAAATGTGGACGATAAAGCTGCCATGAAGTGGCTCAGGGGAGAGGACATTGAGGCAGGGGTTGAAGGTTACTGGATTGTAAAATGGGGGGAATATTTTCTTGGTTGCGGATTTGGTGATGGCANAATCCTGAGAAATTATGTTCCTAAAGAGAGAAGAATTACAGAACAGAAATGAAACATTTTGGGAAATTTTGTCAGGAAAGGTTATAATACATTAAAAAACCAATTTTACTGATGCTGAAGCAAACAGTATCAGGGACATTAACAGTACCTATAGAGAAATTTGAGTTTACTGAATGTAAAGGGCTGTTAAAGGTTCTTCTCTCCACCAGATGCAAATATGATTGTGTTTACTGTCCAAATCCTTGGCAAAGAGGTTCTGAAATACAGCCAGAGAAACTTGCTTCCTACATAGTTAANAAAAATATTCGGAAGGTTTTTATAAGCTCAGCAGTCTCACACAACACAGAGGTTGTAATGGATAATATAGAGAATGCTGGAAGATTGATACGGGATAAGGTAGATTATCTCCATCTCAAGATAATGCCTCATTCAAATAAGGACAGTATAGAAAGGGTTGTGGAAATAGCAGATCGAGTAAGTCTGAATTTTGAATCCCCAAGAAAAGACATTCTTGCGGAACTGAGCAGTTTTAAAGATTTTCGAGATTTCGTTCGNCAGCAAAAGATTGTGGCCAGGACTGCCCGAAATTATGGCAAGAGTTTTACGACCCAGATAATAGTAGGTTTAGGAGAAACAGATTACGATGCACTTCGATTTGCTGAGAAGATGTATGAGCTTGGAGCAGCAAGAGTTTATTATTCTCGGTTTACTCCTATTAAAGGCACTCCACTTGAGGATCATCCTCCAGAAATTAAATCGAGGATCATCAGACTGTACAGAGCAGATGCACTTGTCAGGTTATATGGTGTCTCTGTAAGAAAGCTAAGACAGATAATGATAGATGATTTTTTACCCCGAAAAGATCCAAAAGTGATGCTCGCAGAGAGATTTGGAATAAAGAAAATCGAAGACTTGCCTGGAGTTGGGATAAAGACTGTTAAACTTTTGAGATCTGGTAAGAGGCTTGTAGAATTGAGAAATTCAGGTGTCAAGGCAACAAAACTTTCAGTTTTTGCAGATGGACAGCGAACACTTAACGACTACGTTCAATATTAAATTCTTGGGGTGCTGACAGGAGGTTTTCAACTGGAAGGCCAATCCACAAAAATTAAATAAACTTCTCGCCGTCTTACTTCCATGCCACTAAAAGAAAAAGTTGAGGAAGTAATTGAAAAAGAAATACGTCCTGCATTGATGAGGGATGGTGGTAACATCGCCGTGGTAGATGTAAACGAATCTGAAGGTGTTGTTAAAGTTCAGCTCCTTGGTGCATGCGGAGGATGCCCCATGTCAGTAATAACGCTAACATCGTTTGTTGAGCGCGTGCTGAGGAGCAAGGTGCCAGAGGTTAAGAAAGTAGTCCCGGTTTAGTATGTTGCTCCTGATTGAACCGCTTAAGAAGGTTATAATCGACAACAGAGCCTACAGTGGAGAACAGCAAAACGGCAATTATTTTGGAGGCTTCTGCACCTGTGGGGGCATTATGAGACAGCGAATATGGGTAGAGACAGACTCAAGTTCAATTTTGATCTCGGAATGTGACGATTGCTGGAAAAATATTGCTCTGATTTTCAATTCAAAGAAATTTGCTGGAAAAAAGGAGGTTAAAACTCTGGGAAAAAGAGAGTTTGGAGAGTTCTTAAAGGAGATTTTGAGCCCTTCAGAAGTCGAGTCAATACTTAACAAAGCCAGGGGTGAGAGGTACAATCCATCGTCTCTATCGCGGGCGAAAAAGAAACTTGCAAGGATGAATCTCGGTCTTGAAGAGGTACTAAAAGTCATTGCGTAAAATGATTCGGAAATTCGTGGAAAACTGCAGATCCAGGCTGAAATTCTATCGACAGGTAACTGANCTGGAATCAGTCTCGCGGAGATATTTTGTTATTGGGTTTTTTGACGGTATTTTGACAGTTCTTGGAATGATTACAGGTGCTCATTTGAGTGGTGAAGTGTCTTCAAGGCTTATAATTTCAGCTGGTTTCGCAACAGCTTTCGCTCTTGGGATATCAAGTGCTTGGGGTGCTTTTGAAGCGGAAAGAGTTGAGCAAAAAATAATGAAAAAGGAGAAAGAAAAAGCACTTCTGGTTAATGATAGAAGTTGCGCAATTGATGAAGCACACAAATTTGCGACTTACATATCATCAACTATTCATGGCATTGCGCCAATTGTTGCAGCAGTAATCCCACTTATGCCCTACATACTCCTGCCAGTTGATGAAGCGCTCATCATAGCACTTGCATCCGGTCTGGCAAGTCTCTTCATAGTTGGTGCAATGATGGGCAGAATTGCTGGTTTCAACTTCGTCATTTCTGGACTGAGAATGTTCCTTGCAGGAATTGTGACAATGTTCGTGGTGGCAATCTTAAGTCCTACACACTTTATGTAACCGTTTGTTANTAGTGCTTATCTGCCAGTGTATTCCATTAAGATTCCATTAAGCTTCAATCGTGGAGTTACAACACTGGAGGAAAGATATATTATCAACACCACTTTTTCATTTCCATGGGCAGAGTGTGGAAATTTGGTGATGATATTGACACAGACGTCATAATTCAGGGTAAATATCTGGTGATAAACGATCCTGAGGAGCTTGCTAAGCACGTTTTCGAGAATCTACGGCCTGAGTTTCCAAAAAATGTAAAGAAAGGTGATTTTGTTGTTGCGGGAGAAAATTTCGGGTGTGGGAGTAGCAGAGAACATGCTCCTCTTGCACTGAAAGCCACGGGAATTGAAGCGGTAGTAGCAAAATCCTATGCAAGGATATTTTTCAGAAATGCTGTGAATATAGGTTTAAGAGTTCTTGAATGTGATGACGTTGACAGGATAGATGATGGAGATGAGATTGAGGTTGATTACACGGCGAATGTTGTGGTAAACAAAACGAAGGGTGAAAGGTATCCAATCAAAGAGATTCCTGATTTCCTTAAAGGAATTATTGAGAGTGGAGGACTTGTGAACTACTGCCGCAAGCTACTGGAAAGTGAAAACGTTTCCAGATGAAACTGGAACATCTAAAAACTTGAATCCAGATAGGTGAGGGACATGAAAAGAATTGTCGTTATTCCGGGTGATGGAATAGGAAAAGAAGTTATGGAAGCAGCAATTTACGTTCTGAATCAACTGAATCTCCCGTTCGATTACGTTTACCTTGAGGCTGGTGATGAAGCTGAGAGGAAGTATGGAAAGGCTCTATCAGACGAGGTTTTGGAGGAATGCAGGAAGAGTGACGCAGTACTTTTTGGTGCTGCCGGAGAGACCGCTGCTGACGTGATTGTCAGATTGAGACAGGAGTTGAACACATTTGCAAACATACGTCCTGCAAAATCTCTTAGAGGAGTGAAGTGTCTCTACCCGGACGTCGATATTGTTATTGTTAGAGAAAACACGGAGTGTCTTTACAGAGGTTATGAGTTTGAGTTTGATGGTGTTGCTGAGGCAATTAGAGTCATATCGAGAAAAGCATCAGAGAGGATAGTCAGATATGCATTTGAGCTTGCAAGAAGAGATGGGAGAAAGAAGGTTACGGCACTGCATAAAGCAAATGTGATGAAAAAGACCTGCGGACTGTTCAGAGATGTTTGCAGAGAAATTGCTGCTAANTATGATGACATCGAATTTGAGGAGTACTACATTGATGCAGCTTGCATGTACCTGGTTATGGATCCCNACAGATTTGACGTAATAGTNACCACAAACATGTTTGGAGACATAGTTTCAGATCTTGCAGCTGGNCTCGTCGGTGGGCTNGGTTTGGCTCCTTCGGCTAANATTGGAGAAGAAAATGCCATTTTTGAGCCTGTACATGGTGCAGCATTCGACATTGCAGGAAAAGGGGTTGCAAATCCAACTGCCATGATCCTTACATCGTGTATGATGCTCAGACACTTCGGCTTCGTTGAAGAAGCGACAAAAGTGGAAAAAGCCGTGGAAAAAGTAATAGAGGGGGGTAAGACTACTCCAGACCTTGGTGGTAAGCTGAAGACCATGGAAATGGCTGAGGAAATTGTGAAGGTGTTGTAGCGTCATCTCTTGGCCCCCTCAAAATGGCAATCCTTATATATCAAAAAAATAGGATTAAAAATCAAATAAACTTTACTTGAACCAGCGTTATTGCAGCTAAAATAATTTATTTTGAGAAATACAGTATATGGATGGAGAAGGTGATCAGATGAAGTTGAATCGAACAGCAGAAGTAGTTCTCAAAAAGAGGTATCTCCTGAAGGACGAGAAGGGTAATGTAATCGAGACTCCAGAAGAAATGTGCTGGAGAGTAGCCAGGGCTATTGCGAAGGCGGAGGAAGAGTACGGAAATGACAGTGAAAAGTGGGCAAGAAAATTCTTTGAAATAATTTACAACCAGGAGTTCATGCCCAACAGTCCAACACTGATGAATGCAGGAACTGAGTTGAATCAGCTTTCTGCCTGCTTTGTCATTCCGGTCGATGATTCCATAGATGGTATATTCAAGGCACTCTGGGATATGGCAAGGGTTCAGAAAAGCGGTGGAGGTACGGGATTCAGCTTCTCCCGTCTTAGGCCGAAGGGTGATATAGTNAAGTCGACAATGGGTGTGGCAAGCGGACCTGTGAGCTTCATGAAGATATTTGATGCTGCAACTGAACAGATAAAGCAGGGTGGAAGGAGAAGAGGAGCAAATATGGGCGTTCTCAACGTTCATCACCCTGACATCGAGGAGTTCATCAAGGCAAAGTGGGAGGAAGGCGTATTGAAGAACTTCAACATAAGTGTTGCAGTGACTGACGCATTCATGGAAGCATTGAAGAGGGATGAGGATTATGAGCTGATCAATCCAAGAACAAATGAAGTTGTTAAGNGANTNTCTGCGAGAAAAATATTCAATCTAATTGTAGAGGGAGCCTGGAGAAATGGCGAACCCGGTATGGTGTTTATAGACACGATAAACAGATATAATCCAACTCCTCACGTTGGANTAATCGAAGCTACAAATCCCTGCGGCGAACAGCCGCTTTTGCCATACGAGTCTTGCAATCTGGGAAGCATAAATCTTGCGAAATTTGTTAAAGAAGGAGACATTGACTGGGAGCATCTAAAAGAAGTTGTCTGGATTGCAACGAGATTTCTTGATAATGTTATAGACGTGAATGGTTATCCCATTCCTGAGATAGAGGAGATGACAAAGGCAAATAGAAAAATCGGTCTTGGCGTGATGGGGTGGGCGGATTTACTTTTCATGCTGAACATACCATACGACAGTGATGAAGCCATTCAGCTTGCAGAGAAGATAATGAAATTCATTCAGGAGGAATCTCACAAAGCGTCTCAGGCTCTTGCGGAAGAGAAGGGTGTATTTCCCAACTGGAAGGGAAGTGTGTGGGAAAGAAAGGGAATAAAAATGAGAAACGCAACAACAACCACAATAGCCCCTACCGGAACTATCAGCATAATCGCAGGATGCAGTTCCGGNATNGAACCTGTTTATGCTCTCGCTTATAGAAGAACAAATATACTGGATGGAGAGGAATTTTTCGAGATAAATCCAATATTCGAGGAAGTTCTGAGAGAGTGGGATCTTTATAGCGAGGAACTCGTTGCAAGGATAGCTGAAGAGGGTAGCATTCAAGGTATGGATGAGATACCGGAAGAAATACGCAGAGTCTTTAAGTGTGCTCTGGACATTTCTCCTGAATGGCACGTTAGAATGCAGGCTGCATTTCAGAAATACACGGACAACGCGGTCAGCAAAACGATTAACATGCCCAACAGTGCTTCAAGGAAAGACGTTGAAAAAGCCTTCCTTTTGGCATATGAGCTTGGTTGCAAGGGTATAACTGTTTACAGAGATGGGAGTAGAGAAGAGCAGGTTCTTGAAACAAAGAAAACTGCTGAGAAGAGAAAGGAAGTGAAGGTCAGACCACCAGCAAGATTCATAGAGCCACGCCCGAGACCAAAGATTACGAGTGGAAGAACGATTGAAACGAGAACGGGATGCGGCTCGCTTTACGTGACAATTAACGAGGATGAGCATGGGATAGCAGAAGTCTTCGTTCAACTGGGGAAGAGTGGAGGATGTGCAGCTTCGCAGACAGAAGCTATTGGAAGATTACTTTCAATTGCTCTGAGGAGCTGGATCAATCCTGAGGTTCTGATAAGGCAGTTAAAGGGTATCAGGTGTCCCTCGGTGGGATTTGATGAGGGTGAAATAGTCACCTCGTGTGCAGATGGTGTTGCGAAGGTTCTAGAAAAGCATCTGAAGGGAGAATACAGAAGAATTAAGTTTGAGATTGAGGGGATTANACCGCTTACAGAGTTTGCTGAGGGTTATGAAGAAGAGCAGAAAACAAAAATGATAGGTGGAGTGTGTCCAGAATGTGGTAACATACTGGAGTACGGTGAAGGTTGCGCAACGTGCCGTTTCTGTGGTTTTACAAGATGTGGGTAGCACGACGTGGGTAGTATACGAAATTGTTACATACTGACAAATAGTTTAAGTTTAAATTTTATTTCATTCTTACTGCTGTTTTCTTTTTATACTCATACATGCTCAACACAAACTATAACCCTTAAATATTAGCTTGAACATAACGAATTTTGGTGATTGAATGCGGGTTGCAGTAGTAGGTACTGGCTATTATGGCTTCAACACCAATACACCAGACCTTAACTGGAAGGAAATGATGTATGAAGCAGCAACAAGGGCTTATGAAGATGCCGGAATAAACCCTCGCAGAGACGTGGACAGCTTTGTGACATGTGCTGAGGACATCTACGAGGGGTTTGCAATTTTTGATGAGTTTGTGCCGGATCAGTTGGGGGCTGTTGTAAAGCCCACTTGTACCGTGTGTGGGGATTTTCTTTACGGCATCGCAACTGCCTACATGCAGATAAAAAGTGGACTCGCCGAAATTGCAGTGGTTGAAGCACATAGCAAGGCAAGTGACATTTTAACGTTTGGCAACGTCATAAAATTTGCAATGGATCCCATATGGCTCAGAAAAATTGGAAAAGCACATCCATACTATTTTGCAGCTCTTGAAATGGCGCTGTACATGAGGAATTGCTGCATAACAGAGGAACAGGTTGCGGAGGTTGTTGTGAAAAACAGAAATAATGCATTACTCAACGAATCAGCCCCTTACGGTGCGAAAATAACCATAGAAGAAGTTCTGAACAGTCCNATGGTCTTTGANCCCATGAGAAGAATAGAGATTGCTCAAAGGGCTGATGGAGCAGTGGTTTTCGTTCTTGCAGCAGAAGATATAGCGAAAGAGTTCACAGACACTCCTGTGTGGGTTAAAGGGATTGGATGGTGGAGTGAGACGAGTAATTTTGATGCAATGAGCTTCAACGCATATTACGCTTACAAGGCTGCTAAAATGGCGTACAGATTGGCAGGTATAACAAACCCGGCGAAGGAGATAGATTTCGCTGAGGTTGATGACAGNTTCGCTTTCAAGGAAATTCAGCACATTGAGGCATTGCAACTATCAAGGAAATATGAAACTGGAACGCTTATACAGGAAGGCCATTTTGCGAGAGATGGGGAGTTGCCAGTAAACGTATCTGGTGGAAATCTCGGAGTGGGTAATCTGCTTGAGGCTACGGGTGGACAAAAAGCTCTGGAAATCGTTCTCCAGCTCAGGGGTCTTGCNGGTAAGAGACAGCTCGATGATGTTGAGGTGGGTGTGGCACAGTCNTGGAGATACATTCCAACCGCAAGCGGGGCGGTAGCAGTTTTTGGTGTATAATCCTGTAGGAGTGTGGTTTGTTATGGAAGTTGAGAGGATTAGTGGTTTGAAGTTTCACAAAAAACAGGATGTTGCAATTGTTGGAGCAGGGATGACAACGTGGAAGAGGAGACTCAATGAAACTGGAAAAGAACTTTCCTATTTGGCTGTAAAACAAGCTCTGGAGGAGGCTGGACTTGAAATAGGGGACATTGAAATGGTTGTATTGGGATCAGCTCCAGATACATTTGACGGATTCCACATGAAAGGTGAATATCTCCTTGATGGCGCTGGGGGGAGCGACCGACCTTACATGCGAGTTTTTGTTGGAGGAGGTACGGGTGTGTTTGCGCCCATAGCGGGTTACTGGCATGTGGCGAGTGGTTTGGCTGATGTATGTCTTGTTGTGTGTGAGGAGAAGATGTCTTCGTGCCATCCTCATCCACAATCCGGATTCAAGTACATCTGGGATCCAATACTCGACCGTCCTCTCAATCCAAACCTCATATGGATCTTCGCCCTTGAAATGCGTCGCTACATGCATGTTCACAACATCAAGCATGAAGACATAGCCCTTGTCTCCGTCAAGAACAAAGCAAATGCTCTCGATCACCCATGTGCTCAGGTAGCAGAAAGAATTACTGTTGAGGATGTTCTGAACAGTGAGCCAATGGCTCTGCCAGTTCGAAGGCTCGATGTNTCTCCACCCAGTGATGGAGCTGCAGCACTTATCATGGTTGCTCCTCACATTGCGAGACAGCTCACAGATGAGCCTGTGTGGGTTACAGGAGTTGGATGGGCCCTTGACACAACTATGTGGACAAACCGCGACCTCTACTTCCCACGATATGTTGCAGAAGCTGCCAAGATGGCTTACAGAATGGCACACATAACCGATCCGAGAAAGGAGATAGATGTTGCTGAACCCTATGATCCATTCGACTACAAGGAACTCCATCATATGGAAGGACTGGGACTTGCCAAGAAAGGAGAAGCTCCNACTCTGACCAGAGAAGGGGTAACTCAGAGAGATGGAGATTTACCCGTATGCCCTTCTGGTGGTTTGCTCGGAGTTGGCAACCCGATAGCAGCTACCATGGGCGTCAAAGCCTGTGAAATTTACTGGCAGCTTGCCTATCGAGCTGGAAAAAGACAGGTTGCAAAAGAGGTGACAACCGGGATCTGCCAGGCATGGGGAGATCTGATGCAGGTTGGAACTGTTATGGTAATGTCAAATAAGAGGTGATAAGATGGCTGTAGGAAAAAAAGAGATTGAATGTCCCCCTTATGATGAAGGAACGCCACTCAGCGATGAGGATATAAAGAAGAAAAAAGTCACCTATGTTGAGGATCATCCTGACATACGATATGCTTGGACTGCTGGACAGGCAATCAGCAGGTTTTTGAATGAGCTGAAAAACGGAAAACTCATCGGTGTTAAGTGCAACAAATGCCNCAGAATCATGTTTCCGCCAAGGATGTACTGTGAGCTGTGTTACAAGCCCATAGATGAGTGGGTTTATGTGAAGGACACAGGAACTGTTCAGACCTTCTCAATCTCGTACATTGATCCCGATGCAAGACCTCTGGACGAGCCAGTTATAGTTGCGGTGATTGCTGTCGATGGTGCCTCACCCAATATGGGGATCATGCATATACTTGGAGAAGTCGAGCCAGAAAAAGTGTACATCGGGATGAAGGTTAAGGCAGTCTGGAAACCGGAAGAAGAGAGAGAGGGGGCGATTACAGACATAAAGTACTGGAAGCCAGTGGAGGGGTAAAATGATCGAGAAAATTGTTAATCCGAAGGAATTGCGTGAATGGGAGGGAAGAATAGAGCTTTACTGGGTTTACACAAGTGGAAAAGCAGGTGATGAGTTCTTCAAGAAGCTGAAAGAGGGTAAGTTCATCGCTGCAAGGTGCAGGAAATGTGGAAGAACGTACTTCCCACCTCGAATCTACTGCGAATTCGACTTCAGTGATACTGAGTTTGTTGAAATAAGTGGAGAGGGTTGCGTTAGAGCTTTCACGGTTGCGAGACTTGATGTGTATGAGAAACCAATGGAGAATCCCGAAATCTACGCCATAATCGATATGGATGGCACCGATGGATGTCTGATTCACCTTCTTGGGGAAGTTGATCCGGAAGACGTTGAAGTGGGGATGAAGGTTAAACCCGTTCTCAAGCCCAAAAACGAGAGGGAAGGGGCAATAACAGACATTCTCTACTTCAAACCTGTTTAATTTTTTGAGGTGGTCTGCATGGATTTCGAATTCAGCGATGAGCAGAGAATGATCGCAGATTCTGCAAGAGATATTGCAAGGGACTTCCCGCCTGAATACTGGAGAGAGAAAGAGGAAAATGGAGAATTTGCTGAGGAATTTTACAGGGCAATAGCTGAAGCAGGATTTTTTGGTATTGCGATTCCCGAAGAGTACGGTGGAGCTGGCTACGGTTTGACAGAACTGCTGATAGCAATGGAAGAACTCTGCGCTAATGGTTGCGGTATTGGTGGGATATGGTATCTTGTTTTAAATGAAGTTTTCGGAGGTCTGACGATCGCGAAGCATGGCACCGAAGAACAGAAGGAGAAATATCTTCCAAAGATTGCAAAAGGCGAGATGGAATTCTGTCTCGCATTAACAGAACCTAATGCTGGGACGAATACACTGAGAATTGAAACTACGGCAAGAAAGGAGGGCGATGAGTGGGTGATAAACGGAAACAAGATATTCATCAGTGGAGCTGACAGAGCTAAAGGGATGATAATCGTCGCAAGAACATCGCCTTACAATCCGGAAAACAGGAGTTACGGAATCAGCCTCTTTATTGCTGATCTTCCGAGTGATGCTGTAAAGGTAAATCCGATTCCGAAACATGCTGTGAACTTCTCNAAGACATGTGAGGTTGGTATAACCAACCTGAGGTTGCCGGCCAATTCTTTGATTCCTCCTGAAAATAAAGGGTGGTATCTCGTTCTTGACACTCTTAATCCCGAAAGGCTAAGCTTTACTGCTGGAGCAATTGGAATCGGAAAGCTTGCAATAAAAACAGCAGTTGAGTACTCGAAGCAGAGGAAGGTTTTCGCAGATCCGATTGGCAGCTATCAGGGTTTGCAGTTTCCTCTTGCTGAGGCTCATGCAACCCTTGAATGTGCTCGTCTCATGATGTTTAGAGCTGCACATCTCTACGATTCCGGTGCTCATTACAGAGAGATTGGTAAAGCATCTAATATTGCGAAAGCTGTGGCTGTTGAAGCAGGAATAAAAGCTGTTTACTGGGCGATGCAGACTTTTGGCGGTTATGGATACGCAAAGGAGTACGATGTTGAGAGGTGGTGGAGAGAAATAAATCTCATGCGTCTCGCTCCCGTAACTCAGCAGATGGCTCTCAACTACATAGCCGAGCACGTTCTTGGGATGCCAAGGAGCTACAGAGTTTAGTCTTTATTTTTTGTAATCGTGATTGCAGTATCCTTCGTCAATCGCCCAAACTTTGCAGATTTCAAAGAGATGATTAACATTCTCAGCCCTCTCTCTCAAACTCTGCTCAGTGATATTGTTTATGAATTATCAAAAAAAGGTCTGAAGAAAGTTGGTAACTGTCATCGAGTAAACAAAAAGTATTTCAGATGGTTGATGGAAGAGATCCCAGCTCTGAAAAGATACAGTGAATGTTGGGG
>Ga0180908_1086_pt1 | contig 16110 bp, 18 predicted proteins | sample Deesub1362A_J573_FD_124169 | JGI IMG/M metagenome (GOLD analysis project Ga0180908, IMG submission 124169) | Archaeoglobus sp. JdFR-41 | reverse complement strand
AAAAAACTCATTTCTAAATGTCCTTCACCACCTTTCTGAACTCCGCAATAAAATTCACGATTACATCATCAGTAACGTGCGGCATCACAACAAATCTGATGGCCTTTGGTTCTCTTATCGTGGAGATAACCCACTTTCTCCGGTACAGTTCTCTTTTTATTTCTTCTGACTTTTCTGTTTTAAACGAGACCACATTCATCACAGGCTCTATTACAGGCTCAAATCCAAGCTGTTCCATCTCTTCCACAAGCATTCGTGTATTTCTCATACACTTCTTTACTATTTTTTTCATACCATTGAATCCAAGCGCTTTCAGTACTGCATACGCTGATGCTACTCCGGTTCCTGGACGGGTGCCGGTTAGTGTGAATTGCGTTTTGGAGGTGAGGTAAGGAGTTTCAATTTCCAGTGATTGCAGATACTCCACGCTCCTGTAGAGTATCCCTCCAGCAGGAATTGTTGCCATTCCCATTTTATGAGGATCGATGGTTATCGAGGAAACTCCATCATTTCTGAAATCAAACGGGTACGGTTCATCCATGAAAGGAATAACAAGCCCACCAAATGCAGCATCCACGTGAAGTTCAACCTGGGATTCTATGGCAAGATCGGAGAGATCTTCTATTGGATCAATCTGGCCGAGTTCTGTTGTGCCTGCTATCCCCACTATTGCGACAGTGTTACTATCGATCAATCTCTCAACTTCTCCAATATCAACCCTGTAATCCTCATCAATTCCTGCTCTTCTTATTTCAACACCTAAAATATCCCCTATTTTCTCAAAGGAGAAGTGTGCAGTTTTTGGAATTATTATGTTGGCATCTCTCTTAACATCCTTTCTTTTTAGGTTTCTTGCCGCTCTTATACCCTGAATATTCGCCTCTGTGCCACCAGAACATATATATCCCACAGCATCTTGTTTATTCAGGAGTTCACCCAGCATTCTGATAAGTTTTCCTTCCAGTTCTCTCGTGCCTTTAAAAATTCCCGGATCCCCGAGATTCGTCTCAAGAAAAATTTGATGAGCCTTCACAGCAATGGGGTGAGGTGTCGTACACATAGAACTCAGAACTCTTGAATAGGGAATGTCTTTAGCCCTGTAAGCCTTGAGCTCTTCAATGACTTCTGCGTCCTCTTGAGATTCCATGAACGGGCGTAAAAGAAACTGTAATAAATAGATATCTAAACTNCCTACGATTACACTCTCGTCGCACCATCCAAGATTGCTAACACAGGAGTTANGATGGTTTATGAGGGTTGCTGTACTTGTAGGCGGGCTCGGAAAAAGGATCGGAGGAGAGAAAACTGAGCTTAAGGTATGCGGAAAAACTTTAATCGAACTCGCCCTAGACAAGTTCAGTAAATTTGAGATCATCATTGTTTGCAGAGACGAGGCTCAGGCTTCCAAGCTTTCCCAGAAATACGGAAAAGCCCGATACATTTTCGATGAATGGAAGAACTTCGGATCACTTGCCGGAATACATGCNGCTCTCAAACATGCTGGTTCATGTGTTGTAACAGCCATTGACATGCCATTTGTTAAACCGGAAATTGTGCAGCACCTCTTCTCAGTTGGCGAAAAGATGGGTTGCGACGCTCTCATCCCCAAGCATAGATACCCCGAGCCTTTACTTGCTTATTACTCTAAAAGATCACTTCACGAGATTGAAACAGCAATAAAAAGGGGAATCAGGAAAATTCTGGATGCTTATGAAAACCTGAATACAGTATTTTACCCAGTGGAAAATCTGAGAAAGTTTGATATGGAACTACTCTCATTTTTCAACATAAACACCCCAGAAGATCTGCGGAGGGCAGAAGAACTATGCTCACAGATGAATATGGTCGAGTTGTGACAAACCTCAGGATTGCTATCACCAATAGATGCAATCTGAATTGCTTTTACTGCCATAAGGAGGGCGAAAAAGCCCCAAAAAATGAAGTTCCAGCTGAGAGAATTCTTGAAATAGTAAACGCATTTTACGAGCTTGGTGTACGAAANGTAAAGCTCACTGGGGGAGAACCACTTTTACGAAAGGATATATTCGACATAATATCCGAAATGCCAGATTTCAAAGAAGTGTCCCTCACAACAAACGGCATTCTCCTTGAAAAAGTTGCACACGAGCTTAAAGAGTGCGGACTCGATAGAGTGAACGTCAGCCTCGATACACTGAAACCTGAAAAATACAGATTTATAACTGGTGGAGGAGATGTAAAAAAAGTAATAGCTGGAATTGAGGCTGCATGCGAAGCAAATCTAACGCCTGTCAAGGTAAACATGGTTCTGATGAAGGGAATAAATGAGTCTGAAGTTGATGAGCTTCTTGACTTCACAAGGAAGTTCAACTATGACGATGTCAGAGCTATTTTGCAGATAATAGAACTTCTCAAAACACCCGAGATGGAAAAGTACTACTACGATATATCTGGTCTTGAGGAGAAATACGCACAGATGTCAAAAGAAATCAGAATAAGAGCCATGCACAGAAGAAAACAATACTGGATTGAAGACGTAACCAGAGGAATAACATCAGTTATCGAATTTGTAAAACCCCTCGACAACAGTGAATTCTGCAGAAATTGCAATAGAATGAGAGTTACTTCAGATGGAAAATTAAAAATGTGTCTATTAAGAGATGAAACAATTGATGTAAGTGATCTGCACGGCGAAGAGCTAATGAAGGCCATCAAGTATGCCGTAAGTTTGCGAAAACCCTATTTTTCACACCGGAACCTCTGATGAATCCTGCTGATGCTCAAACTGAATCCACTTCTTTCTGATCTCATTTTTAATAATCGGAAAAAGTCTCTGCCTGCCGATGAGATCCTTTTTGTAACGTGCAAGCAGGATTTTCAGCTCGTCACCTATTTGCAAGGGTAGGTAGGATGCAAACTGACACAAATTAGATGGTTTTTTTGTGAAGTGACTTCTCTCAAAGTCTATGAAAACCACGCGATCTCCCCGAACAATGATATGCTTATCCGGTCTGTGCATCTCCTCTTTCTGAATGCTGAAAGTATCAAGCAGAAAACAGATATCCAGACACTTCATAATAACTCTTTCAAGCTCCTCACGATTGGTATCCCTCTTTGCGTTCACAGTATTTCTGAGAAGGTTTCCAATCCTCTCTCCACTGATCCTCTCCATGACAAGCTTTAGATTTTGCAAATCAACACAATAGAGTCTGGGTACAAAATCAAATGGCTGAAGAAGTGTTAGAAACTTAACCTCTTTAAAAAAGTTGTAGACAAACTCTTTTCTGAAAACTTTTATTGCATATTTGGAGATTAAATAAACCTCAGAATGTTTACCTCTCTCCTTTTGCAATTCTAACGATTCTTCTAACCCTTTCCACATCTATCTCTCCCTTCTTCTTGAAATACGTGCCAACAATAACGCCATCTGCAATTTTGAGAATTCTTCCTGCATTTCTAACGTTCACACCACTTCCAGCGAGAACTGGGATCTTGACATTCTCTCTTACATACCTCAACTCCTCAATATCGATCTCTGCTCCCGTCGTCCTCCCTGTAACTATTAGCGCATCTGCGAGACTCCTGTCAGCTTCAACAACATAATCCTCAATTGAAGCGCTGTGAATGGCATGTTTAACGTGAATATCTGCGAACACCATCGCTTTGCAGTCTATAGCTCTCCTGTATCTCATAATTTTCCCGGGATCTCCACTAACATATCCCTCTGGCATGATCGACGGGAAAAATAATTGGTTAACTCTTATGAAGTCCGCGTCTGTAGCTTTGGCCACCGCCAGTGCTGCAATTGCATCGTTTCTCAGGACATTAACACCGATACCAAGGTTTGTTTCTCTTTTAATCTCCATTATGACTGCCGTCATGCAGGCAACGGTTTCTTTGTTCACCTCTATAAGAAATGGTTTATCACCGTAGTTTTCCACCACAACAGCATCCACACCGCCCTCTTCATAAGCTCTCGCATCTTTCAGGGCGGAGTCTACAACTTCTTCAAAGGACGTGTAGTTTGGAGAACCTGGAAGCGGTCTCAGATGTATTACGCCTATTACTGTCTTCTCCATACTGTTTTCCCTCCATATCTTATTTCCACAACCCTGTGGTGTGGTATCGCCGCTCCAGATCGGAGATATAAGAATTTGTGTCCAATGATCTCTATTTCATCTCCCCANACCTCTCCTAAGCCCTTTGGTCTATCTATGTAGACAACCGANACCNGGGAAAAATCGTAGTCCGGGTGCCATTTGAAACGATTCAGCATATCTCTAATACTGTACCTCATTCTCAACATAGTTGATGTTAGAGTTCCTCGTCTTTTGCCAGTTCTACTAACTGCCCCTTCAGATTGAGTTTGAGAGATCTCTTTGCCACTGATCTAACAAACAGTGGATCCAGGTTGAGACTTTTGCACATGTATGGAACAGAAGTTCGTCCTGCTTTTATTTCCTCCTCAAGTTTCTTAACGTATTCCTCAAGCTCATCGTCTGGCATAAAAACAACTTCAAGTACCTTGTTCAAATCTTTAAGAGAAATATAGAAATTGGCACTCACATGAGTGTAGCTAACGTGATACTCTTTCTCGGGTCTGCCTCCAGGATCTGATGGCATTCTCCACTTAACCTCAAGCATTCCTGCGTGTTTCAAAATTCTCAGAGCTTCTTCAAAACCCTCTCCNAATCTCTCTTTCAGCTCGTCGTAAGTGTACCANCCTTCAAGGAGTGCAGAGTACACTTTCCGGTATGTATCAGTTGAAAGGAGATGAAATATTGGAATCAGTTCCACAACATCATTGACGAGCTTTGCTCTCTTGACCATCCATAGTGCTTTGCAGTTTGCGTCAATTATACTTTACTGTCTCTCAGCTGCCACGTCAACACCGATATTTAACTCATGATCTTTTTGATGGCTTTCAACCCCATTTCGTAGAGTTCCTTTGCTCTCTCCTCGCTCCTACCTTCAGCAAATATTCTGGCAATTGGTTCCGTGCCAGATGGTCTTATCAGAACCCATCCATCCTCAAAATCTATTCTTGCCCCATCAACATGGTTCGCTTCCGGAAATTCTTTCTTTAATCCCTCAAGGAGTTTTAGCTTTTCTCTGCACTCCACTTTCCCCTTAACCATGTAATACCTGGGAATTTCTCCAGCAAGCTCGCTCAGCTTTTTTCCCGTTTCATCCATCAGCTCGAGAACCTTTGCTATACTCATCCCACCATCTCTTGCCACAAGATGTTCAGGAAAAATCAGTCCACCATTCCCCTCTCCACCAAAAACCGCATCATTCTCGATCATGACTTTGGCAACTATAGGGGAACCTACAGCGGTGTATATTATCTCGCCACCGGCTTCTCTAACAGCATCTTCAACACATTTAGATGATGAAACAGGAGTAACAACCGTTCCCCCACCATTTTTCTCCACATAGTGNTTTGCCATCAGAGCCAGCATAACATCTTCGCTGACAAATTTTCCCCTTTCATCAACAAAAACAGCTCTGTCAGCATCTCCATCATGAGCCACACCAATGTCAGCTCCATAATCAACAACAGCTTTTTTCAGTAGGTCAAGTGCTTCTTCAACAGGTTCCGGATTTCTTGCAGGAAATCTACCATCAGGATGACAGTTTATACTGTACACATCACATCCAAGCTTTCTCAAAATAGAAGGTGACGTGAAGCATGCTGCCCCATTTCCACAGTCGAGTGCTACACGATATGTTTTATCGAGAGCTATGCTGTTAGCAATTGCATCAACGTACATCTCATTGCAATTTTCCGTGTATAGCTGACCAACCTCATTCCACCCTGCAAATCTGAAAGTTTTACTTTTAAAAATTCTCTCGCTTTCCTCATCCATCTCCCTGTAGAATTCNACTCCATTNTCCTGAATGAACTTTATTCCATTGTACTCTCTGGGATTATGGCTCGCAGTAACTATCACCCCCGCAGAGCAATCACTTTCCTTAACATAGTACTGAAGAGCAGGAGTTGGAGAAACCCCAACGTCAATTGCGTCACTTCCAGTTGACATNATTCCGGCAAGTACAGCACTTTTGAGCATTGAACTGGAGATTCTTGCGTCACACGCAACAGCAATTTTTCCTGGCTTCATTGTACCGATAACTCTACCGAGATCAAGAGCCATCTCAGCAGTAAGTTCCTCGTTGGCTATACCTCTCACACCATTTGTACCGAAAAGCTCTCCTGCACCTCCGGCTCGCATGTTCTATTCTCGTTTCACATACAACATAAGTTTTTGGTTATGATGTTTGTACAACGTGACCTCTTATCAACAGTGACATCGGATCTCAGACAACCTTCGCATAGGGAACTAGAAAAATTAAAAAACCAGGAGAACCGGAATTAGAGCAATGAGACTTTTCGTTGCTGTTGATCTGGATGAGAAGATCAGAGAGAAAATTTCAAAGGTTTGCGAGAGAGTTTCTTCTTTTCAGGGTATCAAACCCGTAGAAAAAGAGAACCTTCACATCACTCTGATGTTCTTAGGGGAGGTGAATGAGGCAAGAGTTGAAAAAATCAGAGAAATGCTCTCCTCAATTGAATTTGATCCATTTAAAATTGGATTCAGGGGTATCGGGTTTTTCCCTAAAAAGGGTGCTGCAAGAGTTGTATGGGTCGGTATCAGCGAGGGNGAGGTAGAGTTGAGAAATCTTGCCAATGAAGTAGCTTCAAAGCTGAGAAAGCTGGGATTTAAAAGAGATAAAGAATTTNCCGCCCATACAACAGTAGCCAGGATTAAAAAGAAAGTGGATAATCTCAGGGAAGCACTAATAGATTTTGAAAACTATGATTTTGGAAGTATGATTGTCGAAAGTTTTAAGCTCAAACAGAGTATTCTCAGACCCTCAGGACCTATTTACAGAGATGTTGAGATCTTTAAAGCTAAAAGCTGATAAACATGACAGGCAGAGATAATGAGATAGACAAAAAAATCAGCAAAATTCTGAAAGAAGTGGTAATAAATGTGGAGCCAGACAAAGAAGAAGNTGAAAAAGCAAGAATAGCTGAAAAGATGCTCAGAGAGAGGCTTGACAAACTCGGGGTTGAATACGCTTTCGTGGGGAGTTATGCGAGGAATACCTGGCTAAAAGGAAGTCTGGAGATAGACGTGTTTATTCTTTTCCCTGAAGAGACACCAAGAGAGAATCTCGAAAGAGAAGGACTTGAAATTGGTAAATCCGTACTCGACAGTTATGAGATCAGATACGCTGAACATCCTTACGTCCATGGAACTGTCGCTGGAGTTGAGGTAGACGTAGTACCATGCTATAAGCTAAAATCACCTGAAAAAATTAAATCTGCCGTTGACAGAACACCATTCCACCACGAATGGTTAAAAGAACGGGTTAAAGGTAGAGAAAAGGATATAAGAATTTTGAAAGGTTTTTTGAAGGCCAACAATCTCTACGGAGCTGAATACAAGGTTAGAGGTTTTTCAGGCTATCTTTGTGAGCTGCTCATTATATTCTACGGTTCATTTCCAAAACTTGTTAAAGGTGCAACCGAGTGGACGAGAAGAACTGTTATAGATGTAAGAAACAAGGAAATCAGAAAAGGTGAGACTTTTTTTGTTGTCGATCCGGTTGATGAGAGGAGAAACGTTGCAGCAAATTTGAGCCTTGACAACCTTGCCAGATTTGTACATCTCTGCAGAGAGTTCCTCGAAAATCCTTCTATTCAATTTTTTAGGCAGAAAAGAGTTGAACTACCACCGGACGAGGACGTACTGAGAGAACTTGAAAGCAGAACTGTATTCGCCATAGAATTCACAAGACCCGAGATCATTGAAGACAACCTTTTCCCTCAACTTGAGAGAGCCTGTAGAAAGATTACCGAGTTTCTTGAAAGATCCAATTTCATGCCACTTCGCAGTTCTTTTCATGCTGGTGAGAAATGCTATCTGCTCTTTGAATGTCAGGTACCTGAACTCTCGAGGATCGAACGCAGAATTGGTCCTCCTTTTGAAGAAGTAGAACACGTAAAAAAGTTTCTGAAGAAAGAAAGATTCTATAAACCCTTCATAGAAAAGGGAAGATGGTGGGCATACGAACTGAGAAAACACACAAAACCAGAAGAGAGTGTAAGAGATTACATATGCGAGAGATGGGAAACTCTCGGAAAAAATGTTGGTGAAGCGCTCAAAAAAGAGTTTAAGATTCTCAAAGGTAAGGAAATTCTTGTAGATGAACTTAAAGAGAAGCTTGTTGAATTTCTGGGATTGGAGGGAGATGTATGAAAGTTACATTTCTTGGTACCGGAGTCTCAATTCCATATGAAAGACGAGCACAGAGTTCAATACTGATACAAACCCCAGATGTCAACATACTGGTTGATGCCGGATATGGAGCTATGTTAAGACTTGAAGAGGCAGGTGTTACTCCTGATGAACTCGATGCCGTCTGCTTGACACACCATCACGTAGACCATAACGGAGAGATGCTTAATATACTGAAGTCGAGGTGGCTTCTGGAATGCAAGGAACCACTGAAAGTATTTGGTCCGAAGGGGACAAAAGCCNTCTTTTCCAGTCTGATGGAGAGCTACCCGTANTTAGCTGGTAAACTAAATGTTGAACTTTATGAGGTNGAGANACCATTTACGATTGGTAATGTAAAAATTGATCCAGTTCCAACTTTCCACTCTATCGAGAGTATAGGGTATGTCATCGATAACAGCGTCGCAATAAGCGGGGATACCAGAGCTTTTAANGATTTCATTGCATCAGAATGTCATATTATGATTCATGAACTCTCTCTTCCATTTGGTTTCACAGCAGATTACCACACAACACCTGAAAACTTAAAAGAGAATCTCACATTCCTCAAAGCTGAGAGACTTTATCTAACACATCTCTACCCCTTCACCCTCGCTGTGAAGGACAGAATTCTTCAGTACCTTGAAATAGATGCCGTCGTGGCATCAGATCTCATGAAAACAATAACTTGATGTTATTACGAAAAACATACTCTGAAAATTGCAAAGGTTTAAAATATTGGGAGAGAAGGGGTTATCTGGTGATGCTCATGGATGAAGTCAACAGGATTATCACTCTCTGTGGTAAAGATTGGGCAAGAATAGGAGTTGAGTTCATATTCCTCGGTGGAAAAGCTGAATGTGAAGATTGTAAAATTAAGAGGACCTGTTTAAGGTTAAGGGAGGGGTCAAAGTACAAAATAGTCGGATTGAGAGATGGAGCTGTTCAGGAATGCCCGCTCCACGATGAGGGTGTTGTGGCAGTTGAGGTNGTTGANCTACCAATAATAGCTCTCATAGACTCAAAAGTTGCTGTAGAAGGTGCAAAGTTTCACTATGAATCCAGAAAATGCAATATGCTTGACTGNAAATTGTACTCTCTCTGCCATCCAGTGGAACTGAGAGATGGGGAGAGCGTTGTTGTAGAAAGGGTAATTGGTGACTCCCCAGATAGATGTCCCAAGGGTTACAGTGTGGTTGTAGCTGAACTGAGAAGATAACAGAGAAAATGGAATTTGACAAAATAGCAAATCACAATAGCAAATAAAATCAGGGAATTAGCGGTTTCAGAATCACCGCTCCTGGAACATCAAAATCCTCTGGGTTTGCATCCGTGTCTGGTATCGCTCCATAGTGCATGGGAATGTAGTACTTCGCATTTATATCAGCTGCAGCCTGTTTAGCTTCCTCCACATCCATTGTATAAGTTCCACCAATAGGAAGCAGTGCTATATCCACCCTAACTCCTCTCATCTCCGGAATTCTATCTGTATCACCAGCATGGTATATCCTTACACCATCCACCTCAACTATATACCCCACACATCCCTCTTTATGGAAGGGCTTACCAATGTTGTATGCAGGCACTGCTTCAATTTCAACCCCCTTTACGACAATTCTTTCACCCTCCAGAACTTCACATGTCTGATATCCTTCTATGTAACAGCCTCTGGGAAAAACAACGACAGTATCCGGTTTTGACAGATTTTTTATGGATCTCGTATCAAGATGATCAAAGTGATCGTGGGTTACAAGGATTATGTCTGCTTTCTCGAGATCGGTTCTCGCGATATCATATGGATCAATATAAATCACGTCTTCAGTCCCCTTTATCTGAAAACCGGCATGTTTGAGATATGTCACTTCCACTTCCCCGAACTTAAACGTGCTCTCAGACTTCATGAATTATAATTGCAATATGGTTATTAAAATTTGCCGGTTTCAAAACTGCATCAGATCTGGGCAGAAAGATTAATACCGGATTGTAGAATATTGCCCAATGTTAAGAACGACTTCAAAAAGTACCGGAATTCTGAGAATAACCCGTCTCGAATTGAAAAAGTCGAGAAAAAAATATGACAAACGTGTACTTATGTTGATGTCATTAACTGTCTTTGCAGCTATTTTTGTCGCAATCAGTTCAATTTCCTTGGGTCTGGATTCCGAAAAAAATATCTACACCATAAAATCAGACGTAAATGTTAAAAACCCGAAATTTATTCCCACGGATTCAAACCCTGATGTTTATCTCAAAGATGGAATTTTAATAGCCAGAAAAACGGACAAAAGTCTGGCTGCTATTGATGAACTCTTAACCTACCTCAGAACAAAGCACAGAGAGATTGTTACCAGAGAATTTGGTGAAAAGGCTTATCCACTGGTTGTGGGTGTCGAATATGTCAGACGNGGNGAACTGAGANTCCAGAAAACCGAAACTGGTAGTGAGTTTGCAAAGATAACAATAGAGAGAAAAACTGAGGAAGANAGAGTGGAATACAGAACACCCGAAGAGATAAGAATGCCAGGATTGCTGGAAAGGATGACGTTTGCATTTGCATTCATAATTCCCGCCTATTTCGCTTCGCAGGTTTCATCGTCATCACTTCTGGAAGACAGAATGACAAGAAGACTCGAAGTTTTGCTTTCCGCCTGCTCCCCATTCCAGCTTCTGATGGGAAAAATTCTCCCCTACCTCNTCACTTCGATAATCGCATGTACTCTAATATCAGTTTATTTTGGTGTTCCTCTGGCTTTTGTTTTTGCCATTCCGGTGATCATTTTCCTGTTCTCCGCACAACACTTTATTGCAGTAATATCAAGAAGCTACAGAGAGGCAACATTTCTCCTTCTTGTTGCCTCTCTCTTCATCACAATATATGTCTTCATACCAGCTGTTTTCTCAGGTTCTATACCCATTTCAAAAATTTCACCTATAACACTCATGCTGGAGTACAGAGATGGCCGAATAGAGCCAGAGTCAACAGTTCTTTCTTTTTCCCATCTTTTACTGATGTCAGCTGTTCTATTTTACCTGACCTCAAAATCCATGAACATTGATATACTTTATGAAAGATCTGTACTGAGCAAGTTTTTAGCGCTGTCACAGGATATAATAAAGAGGCCATGGCACAGTTTTGTCTGTGCATCTTTTTCCATACCATTTGCATTTATGATAGAGTTCTTTCTCATAATTCTTGTTTTCCTTTTACCCCCTGCACTCGCGATTCCTGTTCTCATCCTTGCAATTGCGCTTGTTGAAGAAGCCATTAAGGGCCTGTTAATCTCCGCAAGACCACAATTTTTATTCACAATCGCTACAGCTTTGGGTTTTTTCACTGGAGAGAAAATTTTAGTCCTTTTCAGTGTCATCAGAGAATACAGCATAATCTTTCTTGGGCATTATCTGATTCTTCCTCTTTTTCTTCATCTTTCCACAGCTATTCTTTTCAGGTATTCCCTCCGACATGGATTCGGCATTTCCCTGACCCTGGCAACACTTCTCCACTTCACATATAACTACCTGGTGGTGATGTTCTTTGCTCCATAAAATAGCCATAAAGGACTTGAAGGAGATGCTGAAGGAGAGAACATTCATAACTGTAGTGATTTTACTTCTCTTTATAGCAAGTTTTTCTTCGGTTCTGACTCTGGGCCTACTCATACTCTACAACCCCGAGGCTGTTGGATACACACCCACTGTCAGAATAGCAGTCGTCGGAAACTGTAATATTTCAGGAGAGTGTTTGACACCAGAAACTGCTGTAAGTTATTTTAACACAGGANAGGTGGANGCACTCGTTATTCTGGAAAAAATGGGAAATAAAAAGATCTATGCAAGAATAATTCTTCCTGAAAACGAAATAAAGGCCATTCAAGCTCTGCTTTACATCAAAAAAGAACTGATAAAATACGAGAAAGAATTACAGAAACAAAACGGAATTCCAGAATTCTCTATGAAAGTTCTTGTCGATGGGAAAGAGATTGAAGTTCCAGAAGGTGTGTCCATAGTCTTCCGGTTTATATACCTCATACTGATACCCCTACTTGCTATAACCACAGCTGTGATTGCAGCAGGGATGACGATAGACTCAATCTGTGAGGAAATTGAGAATGGCACAGTTGAGTTGCTGCTAATCTCTCCTGCAGGTAAGAGGCTTGGATTGGGAAAAATCCTCGCACCATTTGTACTTTCATCGATCCTCATTCCTGTCTATCTCGCACTTCTTCTTATTAACAGAATTGACATTTNTAATCTTCCAGAAGTTTACGTTTCCTCCCTGTCCCTTTCTGGATTATTCATATCACTGGCCTATGCAATCTCAGTATATTTCGGCGATAGAGAGAGGACCCAGTTGATATTTTCAATAATAGCTGCTGGTTCCCTTCCGCTTCTGATTTCCAAAACGTACAGCCCAGCGGTTGTCGCTGGAAGACTCGCTGCTGGATCTCCAGTAGAACCGGCAGCACTAATTCTGATATTGGTGTTTCTCATTTCGCCGTTCTTAATATCAGAACTTCTTAAAATAGAGCCGGGAACCGGAATTCATACCAGCAGAACCTGAACTAATATGGTGTCGCCCAGCTTTCCTCATCCTTGTATACCTTCTCGTCTATTATCATTTCCCCCTCAACAAGAGGTTCTGGTTTCCTGATAGCTTCTATTCTGTACAGACTGGATTTGTACCAGTCATAATCGATTTTCAGACCAAGTTCACGAACTATTGGCAGTTTTTCCTGNAATCTGAAGAAATTCTTATCCTCACCTGGATAAACGTTGAATTTACGCCTAATATCAGTGATTGTAAAACCCATGTCGTGTATCATCTTCTGGATTAGATACCACTTCTTCCTTGATGCTTCAAGAGTTGTGATACCAAAATAACCTGAGCACCCTTCTCCCTTAAGAGTTGAAACTCCTCTGGACAGGAAAAGTTTTAAACCCGGAATTGTTTCCACAGGATCGGTTACAAACACATCGAATTTACCACGAAATTCATCTGGAAAAGTCTGCTGAACATCGTAAACAAGAGCTTCAAGTCTCAGCGAATACTCAACAGCAACCCTGTTTATGAAATTTACAAGCCTCTCATCAATATCAACAGCCACAACTTTTTCTGGCATTTCGGTGAGCGAGATGGCGATGCTGAAGAGGTCATCGTCTCCCACAACAAAGATGCTACCATTCGCATCTCCCCTCTCATAGATAAATTCAAGTCTTCTCAAAACACCCTCCTTGCTTATAAATCCCTGATCGTACATTTCGATTGCTTCTGGTCTGTCTTCAGCTATTGTCGAGTAAATCTTAAGAACTTCGTCAAATTCATCTGAAATTCTGTAACCGGNGTAATCGCAGCATTCACATTTCAATTCCCCGAAGTACTTAATTCTCTGTTCCTCGCAGTATCTCCTACCCTTCTCTGTAAGCGAGACACTCGTACCATCAAGTTTTACCACTCCTTCCTGCTTGAGAGTCCTCAGAATTTCCATAAACTCATTAAGAGAAGCATCCTGGCTATCGATTAGTTCATAGACACTTCTACTTCCACCAAGAAGTGTCTGGAGTATTTGTCTCACTATTCTTGCGGTGTATGGTTCAAAGTCCATAGTATCACTCAGCCCCTGTCAAGAACGTAGTGCCTGTAGGATTTGGGTTTGAATTTTTCAAGAAACATTTTAAAAGCTTTTTCAGCTTTGGTTGTGTCGCCACAAGTGAAAATATCAAGATTGACAAGCTCGTATTCAGGCCAAGTGTGTATAGAAACGTGACTTTCAGCAATTAGAACAATTCCGGTTACACCATGGGGATTGAACTGCTTGTATACGCTCCCCACCTTTGTCAACCCAGCTTTATCCACCACCTCCTCTACTATCTTGCGCACTGTCTCCTCTCTGGATATTAGATCCCCTGATACTCCATAAAGTTCCGCGATGATATGTTTGCCGACTATCATCGTCATCACCCATTTTTTTCACCTCTCCTCACCTATTTTCTATTTTTAACGGGTTATGCCAAAGTTTGACAAATTTTTCCTGACCTGGACTAAAGATAATGAATTTACACGCCGTGGGTTAAGTAGAACTTGACATGGCTTGATTTTTAAATTTTTCGTTGATTTTGAAGAGTTGGTAACAATTTAAAATCAAATAGAAAAGTTTTGAACAGCTTTTATTTGGAAATTTTAGCCAGATTTTAATCGTTTAAACCCATCTCTTGGATTTAAGCTTTGTTTTAGACCTATACTCGAAAAATTAAATATTTTTGATGTACATAAATTTCAGTAAGCTCTGCTCATGGCTGCCAACTTTCCTTCCGCACCACAAACTACACAGCTTCCCTCAGCTGAAACTTCAAGACCTTGAGGGATTTCTTCAAACCATCCAAGAAGTGTACCACCGTATTCCTCAAGAGATTCACCGCATTCAGAATTTTTACAAAGATGGAACACTGCCACACCTTTTTTGATCCAATCCTCCAGTCCAGTGGTACTTTCAAAGAACCTGATTTTAGAGAGAACTTCCCTGTACGCATTTTCCCTAAGTCTTTTTCTCAGCTCATCAGCCCATTTCATTATCAATTCATCGTTTAAATCTTCGAGGGAGACCTTGAATTTCTGTTTTTCGTCTCTAAAGGAGACCACCACCTCACCAGTATCCACTTCCTTCGGTCCGATTTCAAATCTGAACGGTACACCTTTCAACTCCCACTTATAATACTTCGCTCCCGGTCTATCTTCACTGTCATCGAGCACGACTCTATAATTCTGAAGCTTTGACACAAGATTNCTGCAGGCTTCCATCACTCTTTCCTCCTCACCCTTGTAAAGAATTGGTATTACAACTATCTGAATTGGTGCTACTTCAAATGGAAGTATGAGACCTATGTCATCACCGTGAATGCTTATCAGTGCTGCTATGCAGCGTTCAGATATTCCATAACATGTTTGATGAACGTAATGCTGCTCCCCATCCAGACCCTCGTATTTTATGTCAAAGGTTCTGGCAAAGTTGTCCGCAAGATTGTGAGCAGTTCCAATTTGTAGAGTTCTACCGTCCGGCATAATGGTGTCAAATGCGATTGTATATGCTGCCCCGGGAAACTTATCCCAGTCAGGACGACGTGTGATGAGATATGGTATGGCTAAGAAATCGTAAAATTCTTTATAAAATTCAATTGCTTTTTTAACTTGCTCNCTCGCTTCTTCGAAATTTCTGTGCGCAGTGTGTGCTTCCTTAAAGGATGTAATCTCCCTGAGTCGTATCAATGGCCTTGTATGTTTTGTTTCATATCTGAAAGTATTCACAATCTGATAAACCCTCAGTGGGAGGTCTGCATGACTTCTAATCCACAACTTAAACATCGGGTACATTGCCGTCTCACTTGTTGGTCGAAGGGCAAGTTTCACTTCAAGTGGTGTCAATCCACCATGGGTTATCCAGTAAACTTCATTCTCAAAGCCCTTTATGTGCTCCCCTTCTTTACCAAGCTCCGTCTCCGGAATCAAAGCAGGGAAGTAAACTTCGTCATGTTCTCTGTCCATTATTTCTCGGAGTTTGGAATACACAAGTTGCCTCAACTTAAAGCCAAACGGAAACCACACGTACAGACCCTTCACAGGGTACCGAACATCCATTATTTCTGCAATTTGAATCAGTTCATGATACCACTCTGAAAAGTTCTGCTTCGGTGGGAGTGTCATCAGATGTTCCGATTGAGATGCAATATATATGTTTTCTCCAATTATTCTGGGACTCTTATATCAACCGAGTAAAAATCAATATTGAAGTTTGAATGGAATCCATTTCTCTAAGGATGGCAAATCCAGATGGCTCTGCATCACAAAAAA
>Ga0180908_1070_pt1 | contig 16238 bp, 14 predicted proteins | sample Deesub1362A_J573_FD_124169 | JGI IMG/M metagenome (GOLD analysis project Ga0180908, IMG submission 124169) | Archaeoglobus sp. JdFR-41 | reverse complement strand
TTTTCACATTACGAATTTTCTTCTTTCTCCGGTGTGAGGACAGAAATGAACTGTGACATGCTTGATTTCGGGTATCTGCTTTTTCAACTCTCTAACTATTTTCTCTGAAAGAGCATCTGCATCTCTGACTTTCATTTCCCCATCCACTGTAACATGGAGGTCGAGGTGGATTGCGTTTTCACCAACGTAAACTCCAAGCATGTCATGAACCCCATCAACATCTCCAATACCGGTGCATACATCCTCAACCTTGCGATAAAATTCATCTGATGGAGAGAAACCCATCAAAAATCTTGCATTTTCCTTAACGAGTTTAACTGAATTAAAGGCTATCAGTGTTGCCACCGCAACTGTGGCGATTCCATCAAAGATTACGTGTCCTGAAAACGTCAGGAAAATCCCAATAATTGCTGCAAGAGTTGATAGAGAATCGTTAACACTTTCGAAAAGAAGGGTTTTGTTCAGAACGCCCTCTCTTCTTGATGATATGAATGTTGCAAGCAAGAGTAAACCCAAAACAAAAAATTCAGCAGAAATTGCAATGTGGGTATTGGTGTAGGCAGAATGGGGGTTCAGGATTACACTGATACCTTCCTTGAATAGTTCAAATGATATTACGGTGATGAAGGACACGGCCACCACAAGAGATGCAAGATTTCTGGCGAGCTCATGACCGAATGGATGTGAGGGGTCTGCAGCTTTCAGTGAGAACTTTGATGAGATGTAAATAAGAACAATCATTGTCATATCAACTATGGAGTGAAGAGAATCTGCGAGCAGAACCGAGTATCCGGAAAAAAGATACGCCGTGAGTTTCACAAAAAATGCTATGATGTAGATGGCAAGAACATCTCTCATTTTTGTGTCACCTGACTTGAACTCCCTACACTCATGCTCTTTTATATTCTTCTTCTGAATTCTGCTGGGAGTTTCAGTAAGCTTGCTAAACCTATAAGATTTTCTTTTGAGATGCTTCCATCTGCAACTTCTTTGAGAGCCTCCTTTGCATTGAAGGCTATTCCCAACCCTGCTCTTTCAATCATGAGTCTATCGTTTGCCCCATCACCCACCGCCACGATGTTTGCCGGACTGATACCTTCTTTCCTCGCGATTTCCTCGACAATCCTTGCCTTCTCGGCAGCGTCAATTATTCTACCTTTCAGCCTTCCAGTTAGTTTTCCATCCTTTATCTCAAGCTCGTTACCAAATGCATAATCAAGTCCAAGCTCCTCTTTTATACGGTCAGTAAAGTAACTGAACCCACCACTAACAACCGCGACTTTGTATCCTGCATTTTTCAAACCCCTAACGAGCTCTTTAGCACCCTCAGTAAACCTGATCCTTGAATATATCCTCTCCAGTACGTCAACCGGCAGACCTTCAAGTAGCTTCACTCTTTCCTCAAGTGCCTCTTTAAAACTTATCTCTCCGCGCATAGCCTTCGCTGTTAACCGACGTACTTCCCTCTCGACTCCTGCTTCCTTGGCAAGCTCATCGATTATCTCAGCATCAACAAGAGTGGAATCCATATCAAACACTATGAGTCTCTTCTCTCTCTCGAATACCTCCTGTGGCTGAAAAACTATGTCAAGATCCAGTTTTTCAGCTTCCTGTCTAAGTCTGCTTCTTATCTCATCTGGATCACTTTCTCCTATATCGACAAGAAANTCTATTGAAATTAACTCTTCTCTTGCTGTCAGTATTGTCCTTTCAATGTTTATCCCAAATTCCAGAAAAACAGCAGTAATATCTCTAACAATTCCAACTCTGTCTCTTCCTATAACCGTAACAACGTAAAGATTCTTTTTTCCTATTCCCTTTCTTTCAAAAGGTGAGACACTTATGTTAACTCCAATTTCAGTGGCAGTTCGGTGAAGTCTATTTCTTATTTCCTCCTCACTTCCCTCTCTCGGTAGCTCTGCCACTACAAACATTACGAACATTCCCTGGAGGACATTCTGTTCAATATCCACAATGTTGGCTCCAGATTCAGCCAAAGCTTTTGCTATCCTGTGAACTATTCCGGGTTTATCCTCNCCGTAAACCGAAACAGCAATTAACTTCACAAAGTGATATGGGAAGTGGGAAATTTAAATTTAGTTTTTATTTGACACCTCATCTAACCACTTAACTACACCAGGAGTTATGCAGCTCAGAAATGANGTTAAAAGAGGTCTTACCTATTGTGATTCTCATCTTTTTAATCTCAACTCTATTTTCTTGAGATAGTTTTCAGCTCTCGTATCCACTATGTATGCCTCAGGTGCTATTGTCGGAAGGTGGTAGCCGGTGAAAATTCTAAGTATCTCTCCTGCCTGAATACTGCAGGTTATGGCATATGATATGGGATCTTTCTTAATGTGGGGATATTCCACTTCGTCAAACGAAACACCATCAGGAAGGAAGGTTGTTATGATGTCGGGAATAAAAGGGGCTCCGATTTTTTCAGAAACTTCTGCTGCAATNTCGATGTACTTATGGGCTACCACTACATCTATTCCTCTAAGCAACCTCCTCAACTCTCTTACGTCGTCCGGGTAAAAATAGGAGATTATACAAGAATCTGTGGACATTGGATGAACGACATCGTAGTTACTCCCTTCAAGTGGTTTAATCGTACAGTCTATGCGTGAATCAACCGGAGTCACAAAGTCACCGATGTATCTTATACAGCCAACTCCACTCCTCCACAGAAGTTCAAGCAACATCCTGCTGCCAATTACAGCTACGCTGAACTTCCGCAGGTAGTCAATTTTTTCCTCTTCAGCCATTCCGTACCAGAATATCTGTTTCATGGATGNTTAAATCTCTTCAAATCGTTGTTTGAGTTTCTCCAGGACTTTGGGTAGAGTTGTATACTCCATCTCCTCTCCAGGAAGTCTGTGGGGTTCAAACGGTCCATGGCGTCGCATATAATCGGTTATTTCCATTGCTTTCATTCTGGTATAATCAAATGCAGGATCATCGAATAGATCAACTGGGCCAATAAGCTTTCCATTTGCAAGCTGGAAGCCTGCTGCAATACATCTTGGTGGTCCATCGAATCTGGTGCATTTGGAGTATCTGAAAGGTACGGGCATTATCGGCCCGTTGTGACTCCCTCTCATCCATCCGCTAACGAGATGTGGGAATGCGAATGCTTCAAGGACTTCTCCCACGGCAGGCAATCCGCTCTGGGCTCTTACAAGTGCAACAGGGTCATCTTTGCCGACGTACTCTCCAGCAACTTCATACAGTTTTTCAGTGCTTATAACTGCAACTGGTTCATCTGAGGGCAGTTTTCCTCCCTCTTTCGGAAATACCCTCTTTATAACAAAGCGTCCTTTTCCACCTATGAGTGCAAGAACATCGTACATTTCTTCAGGTGTTCTCATAAAAACTCTCCTGTCCTCTTTTATATCCCAGATCTCGAATACAAAACCTGAGTGCATTGAGGGATCTATCACAAGTCCGGCGGTGTTGAAAGGGTCTGCAAACATTCTGAAAATCGGAAGATTGAAAGCACCTGGTTCAGTTTTATCCATCATGAACGTTATCAGCGGCTCAGCCTTTCTTTCTGTAAACTCCATCTCTGCCACTCCTGGTCCAAGACCACGGACATTTCCTGAAAACGCATCCTTCAACAAATCCTGGCCAGCTCCGTAAAGTTTCATTTCTTTTGCTTTTTCAGCAGCTCTCTCAAATGTCTCCCATGCCAGTCTGTGAATATCCTCGTTATCAATACCCTTTCTGTGAGTCATGAGAAGCTCGAGATCATCACCAGCATTGAATATTCTGAAATCTATGATTAACCCATCCTCAACTGCTTTTTTTAAGCTTTCTTCAGCAACAGTTTTCAGTTCTTCAGGCACAGTTACATGACCTGCAACACTTCCAACATCTGCCTTTATCAGAGAAACNGTTATTTTCGCCATGATTGTTTCATTTTGCGTAAACAATTTAAACTTTAAGGTTTAATACTGCCAAGTGGTGATCGCATGCTTGAGAGAGTTCCCACCGGTATTCCGGGTTTCGATGAGATTTGTGAGGGGGGTTTGCTAAGAGATAGAAGTTACCTGGTTTCAGGACCCTCAGGTTCGGGNAAAACTGTATTTGCGATGCAGTTCATAGTTAACGGAATCACAACTTTTAACGAACCGGGCATATTTATTGCAACTGAGGAGAGACCGCAACATCTCAGAGAGAATTTCTCAACTTTCGGATGGGAACTTGAAAAGTATGAAGATGAAAACATGCTGGCTATTGTCGATGCTACCTCAACGAAGATAGGACTACCCTCTGATGAGAAGTATATAGACGTTCGTCCTTTTGACACAAGGTCTCTTCTCGATCAGATAATTACAATTCAGGATGAAATTGGGGCAAGGAGAGCGGTACTCGACTCCACAACTTCGATTGGGTTCACAGTAGGGGATCCCGCAAAGTTCAGAGTAGAACTTCTCAAGCTCTCCACAACGATGGAAATACTTGGTCTAACTTCAATTCTGACCTGTGAGGTTGTGGAGGGAGGAGGAGACAAGATTAGCAGATTCGGAGTTGAGAATTTCGTTGTTGAAGGATCAATAGTTCTGTATTACACCAGAATTGAGAACACGAGAGTTAGAAGCATTGAAATTTTCAAAATGAGGGGAACCAGTCACAGTAGAAAGATACACCCATTTGAAATAACCGAGAAAGGAATAGTGGTTTACTCAAAAGAGGAAGTGTTCACTTAATATTTTATTAGACTTCATTATTTTTATCATCTTGAATTCTCTCTCCAGACTCGTTTTTNCCCAGTTCTTTTATTTCTTTGAGTGCGGAAACTGCTTTCTCTCTAACCCACCTGTTATTCTGTTTTTTCAGCTTCTTGAGAGTTTTAATGGCGAATTTTCTTTCAATCTTCGTCTTTGCATTCAGGATAAGGTCTACTGCAATTCCCTGATATCTTTCATCTTCCTGTCTTGAAAGTTCCGTGATTATAAATTCCAGTTCCGACTGCAACTTTTCAAGAAGACTCTGGACTTCTGTGGAGACTTCATTGAAGTGAAATGCGACAGTCCAGGCCACATAACCTCTTGAAACGTTCCTCTCAGCGAGCTTTAATAGTAGTTCCTCTCTAAGGTTTGCAGGCAGTCTGTGAAAATTATTAGCAACAAGCCTCGCCACGTAACCCGCTGAAATCTCAATTTCAGCGAGTCTGAGAAGAAGTTTGTTTCTTATATTTATAGGAAGCTTATCAAAATTTGCAGAAACCACAAGTGCCACGTATTCGGCGAGTTTGTCTAACAAGCTCTCTTTTATGCTGTCTGGAATTCTATCGTAGTTCCATGCAAGAACCCATGCAACGTGTTTTGCTGAACTCTCTCTATCAGCAAGTTTGAACAGTAGCTTCCTCGCATTGTCAGAAAGCTTGTCAAAATAAAGCGCTACTATAAGGGCGACCTCACCTGCTGACGACTCCTTTTCCGCAAGTTTGAACAGCAGCTCTTCTCTTACATTTTCTGAAAGTTTTTCAAAGTTGTCAGCTACAACACGGACAGCATAACTGGCAGAGATATCTTTGTCAGCAAGTCTGAAGAGCAATTTTTCCCTCACATCTTCTGAAAACTCCTCAAAATTCCACCTAAGGACTCGAGCAACATACTCAGCAAGTATCAGCATCAGATCCTCTCTGACTTCCTCAGAGAGTTTTTCAAAATAGTTTGCCAGTATCCAGGCCACGTAACCTGCTGAGGTCTCATTTCCAGCGAGTCTCAGTAGCAGCTCTTCTCTGACTTTAACAGGAAGCCTCTCAAAATGATTGGCAACAAGTCTTGCAATGTACTCCGCTGAACCCGTTGAACTGCTTAACTTCAGCAACAGTTTGTTCTTGATGTTATCTGACAGTCTGTCAAAATACCATGCTACTATTAGCGCAACTTCTTGGACTACAGACTCTTCATCTGAGAGTTTTAACAGCAGTTCTTCTCTCACACCTTCCGGCAATCTCTCGAAGTTATTTGCAATCACACGTGGAATGTACTTTATCACCTCTCTCTCTTCTAAGATATCCCTTAAAACTACACAGAATACCTTGTTGATCTCTGCATCGTTGAGAGCACAGGCAAAAGCGTCGGTGTATGAAGGACTGACAAATTTCAGAGATTCTCTTTCAAGAAACGGTCTGTACTGTAAAATTCTTCTTTTCTCCTTATCAAGGACTTCATCGAATTGAAGAGGCTTGTCAACGAGTTTCTCTGATATTTCCTCATATTTCCTTCTTATAAAGTTTATATCAAGATATTCTGAAATAAATGGGAAACATAAGAGCAATATCCTGTCTGAAGAAAGACCTCTAATCTGATCAGCCAGTATTCTCACGACTTTTGATCTTCCCGACTCTTCNGATGAAGTTGATTTCTGTCTCACAAACAGACTATAGTTTTTTAAAATTTAAATCTTTTGTTGATTATCAAAACTACTAAAAAATAAAAACTAAATTTTGGTCTTAAAATGGTTCTCACAAAAAATTTATTAATCTTCAATAAAATTTAACTTATGGAGTTGTACTGGCTGTGGATAGGATTTGCACTGGTAATTCTACTATTTCTTCTCTCAGCAATTAAAATCGTGAAAGAATACGAGAGAGGAGTTATATTCAGGCTTGGAAGGCTTGTGGGGGCGAGAGGACCAGGGTTGTTTTTCATCATTCCACTTCTTGAAAGCATAAATGTCGTAGACCTGAGGACTGTAACGTATGATGTACCTTCGCAGGAGGTAGTCACAAGGGATAACGTAACTGTTAGGGTTAACGCTGTTGTTTATTACAGGGTTGTGGACCCAACAAAGGCTGTTACGGAGGTTTTTGATTATAGGTTTGCCACTGCTCAGATTGCACAGACAACCCTGAGGAGTATAATCGGTCAGGCAGAACTCGACGAAGTACTGTCTGAGAGGGAGAAACTCAACGTTGAACTTCAGCGAATCATCGATGAGGCTACGAATCCATGGGGAATAAAAGTCACTGCTGTAGAAATAAAGGATGTTGAACTGCCGGAAGAAATGAGAAGAGTGATGGCGATGCAAGCAGAGGCAGAAAGAGAAAGGAGATCAAAGATAATCAGGGCTGAAGGAGAACAGCAGGCAGCGATGAAGCTCAAAGAAGCTGCAGACATAATAGCACAGAGTGAGGGTGCAATGATGCTGAGATACCTTCAGACTGTAAATGAAGTAGCTGCGGAACCTAATACGACGATTGTTCTCCCACTTCCTATTGAATTCCTGAAGTATCTCCACGGAAAAACAAAGGATTAGCGAACAGATTAACAAACAGTAAAATCTAAATTTTTTACTCAATTTTTTGAAGTATGAAAATTGTACCCTGTCCATCATCTCCAGCTCTTGCTGTGAAAATTGCCGATCTGCTGAAACTCGAAATTGCAAAAACGACCTTTAAAAAATTCCCTGATGGCGAAATATACGTGAGAGTTGAGAATGCGGATGAAGAGAACATTGTGGTTGGTAGCCTGAACTCAAATGAAGATTTGGTGAGGCTGATTCTCCTTCTTGATGCTTTGAAAGGAAGGAAGATCGCTGTTATCCCCTACATGGGATACGCGAGACAGGATAAAATGTTTCTTGAGGGAGAAGCTGTGAGTATCAAGACACTTGCGAAATTGCTTGAAAATCTGGCTGATCATGTTATAACGGTCAACATTCACAGCAGGGAAGCTGCATCACACTTCAAAAAACTACACAATCTGGATGCTATGCCGCTTATCGGCGAATTCTACTCTTCCCGGCAGGACCTTGTCATGATATCCCCTGATGTAGGATCATACGACAGGGTGAAAAGCGCTGCAAGTGTCGCAGGATGCGAGTTTGATTATCTGGAAAAGAAGAGAATAGATGCAACGTCAGTTGAAATCAAGCCGAAAGAGATCGATGTTGCAGGAAGAGACGTTGTAATTGTCGACGATATAATCTCCACAGGAGGCACTGTTGTTGAAGCAGCCAAAAAGCTGAAGGAGCTTGGTGCAAGAAAAGTAGAGGCTGCATGCGTCCATGCAGTGCTGGCTGATTTTGCAACAATAAAATTAATCTCAGCCGGTATCAGAGAGCTTGTAGCCACGGATACAGTTGAATGTGTGTTCAGCAGTATATCTGTTTCGAAACTTGTGTCTGACGCAATCTCTAACCTTGTTTTCTGAATTACTTTCTGATTTTTACTATTGAACTATATTGAAAGTCTCTGCACAGCTACTGTACTCCGAGAACCTCACCAATCTTTTCAATCATTTCTCCCGCTTCACTCCAGTTTCCGGATTTCAGAGCGTCGAGGAAGCGAGAGTAGTACTCTCTTATTTTTTCGAGTTTTTCCACAGCTTCCTGAGCAGGTATTTGTGGTATCTGAGGTGGCTTCTCGGCTTCAGGCTTCTCGGCAACTCCAAATACCTTTTCAATTGCATCGTAGAGATTATCCCCCATTTTCAGTATGTCGTTATGCACGACTATGACTCCTCTCAGTTCTGGAATCTTCGCTGATTCAGCTCTGAGGTAAACTGGTTCAATGTATAGAAGTGAGTTGTTAATTGGTATGACAAGAAGATTACCTCTGATGACTCTCGAACCAACCTGTCCCCACAGTGTAAACAGTTTTGACAGTTCTGCATCCTGATCTATTCTTGCATCTATCTGCATGGGTCCGTAGATGAGCTCTCCTTTAGGAAACTCGTAAACGAGGAGCTCGCCATACTTTTCATCGCATCTTGCACCCATCCAGGCTATCAGGTTATCTCTCCCCTTCGGTGTCAGTGGAAGCATCAGAACAAATTCCGGTTTGGAGTCGAGGGATAGAGTGACGTAGTAGGGTTCAACATCGATTATGTTATTTTCAAACTTCTCTTTCGGTATCTGCCAGACGTCTTCACGATTGTAGAATTCGGTGACATCTGTCATGTGGTAGATAGAGTAAATGGCAGCTTGAACCTCGAAGTAATCCCTTGGATATCTTATGTGTTTTCTGAACTCTTCGGGCATCTGATATGTGAAAAGCTCTGGAAAAGCGTTTTCCAATGTTTTCACATAGGCGTCCTCCTGCACAACGTAGAATGTAACTGTACCGTTATACGCATCTATGAAAACTTTTACGGGATTTCTCATGTAGTTGTAAATACCGTATTCGTAGCCTTCCACTTTTGCGGAGTATGGAAATCCATCGAGTAGGGTGTAGGCATCAATAATCCAGAAAATTTTACCCTCTATTACTGCAACATAGGGGTCCCTGTCGTATTTGAAGAAAGGAGCGATTGTCGAAGCTCGTTCAACAATGTTTCTGTGGAACAGAAGTTTACTGCCTTCGGTAATGTAGCTACTCAGAATAAGGTTTACATCACCAAATCTCATTGCGTAGAGTATCTTTCGCAAACTATCGAGTTTCACACCTCCCGTTCCCTTGTACTTGGTGAAGTAGTTNACATCTCCAACTGGGTAATCAAATTCTTCTTGGGAGGTATTTACAACCACGTAATTTCCCGTCTGCTCTNCGTAGTATATTTCAGGTCTCGAAATCTGAATTTCTCCTCGTGGAGGTATATCGTAGATTACAAGTTCCGGCAATCCTTCCTTGGAGATCGAATTCACCGGAGCAGCTACAACTCCGTAACCGTGAGTGTATATCAAGTGTCTGTTAAGCCAAGTTTGTGCCCTTGATGGAAGAAGATCAACTGATAGCTCTCTTGCGGCAATCATCAACTGAACGTAGCTACCGTTAATCCAATATCTGTCCACATCAACATCTTTGATGGAGTAGTAAGTTCGTATTTGCTGAAGCTGTTTGAATACATCAAGAATTGGTCGATGGTCCCAGATTCTGACATTGTCGAGTGTTGCTGATGCTTTCATCACATCCTCAATGCTGAGATCAGGAGTAAAGTTGAAGGGAACTCTTCTCACATCGTTCAGTCCGTATGCATAAAGTGTGTAGTTGATGCTGTATCCTATATACCTACTTTCGTAGGCAAGTTCGCTTGGCTCAACCTGAAACTTCTGAATGGCAAATGGGAGAACACCAATTGCGAGAATGTAGATTATTACAAAAACTATAATCGGATATGCTGCAAGTTCGATGTCCTTTCTGAATATGAAATACGCGGAAACGACTCCAGCTATTATGCAGAGTGCAGCTCCAAATAGCATTGCCGGTGCCTTTACAACAGCTTCAACGTAACTGGCACCACTGATAAGCCCGTGTTGAGAAAATACCAGTTCAAATCTCTGGAGTATTATCATGTAAGCTGAGATCAAGAAGATTAGGAGAGTTAAGGCTGCGAGATGAATGAAGCCGCCAGGAGGAAAAACCTCCTTGAATTCTTCAAAACTTCTTACCCATCTAAAAACGTATGCATAGGAAAGTATGGAGACCATCAGGGAAAAAACTGCTGCTACCGCTATTGTTCCCCCTACAACCCTCAGAAAGGGAAGTTTGAAAACATAAAATGACGCATCGAGTCCAAATACCGGATCTGTAAGACCAAAATCAGTCGAATTCATGTAAAAAATCAGACTTTTCCAGTAGGGGAATGCAACGAGAGCTATGAGTGAGGCGAAAATGAAATCGACGATAAATGGTATTTTAAAAGGTTCACCGAGGAAGTCCTCAGTAATTTTCCGGACAGCCAGATTGTTCAGGATGAGCAGAATAAGACATGGAACAAATAGAAGAAGATAGAACTCAATTGAATAAAGAATATACTTGATGTACACACTTCCAAAACCAACGGACTCAAACCACAGGTATTCAGTATAGAAATTCAACCCCACGAAAAACAGTATGATTGCAATTATTGAGGAGAATATGAAGTACACAATTTTGAAGTTCGGAGGACGATAGACATAGTGGGGATATTCTGTTGAGGGATATTCCTCTCGCATACTTACACCTTCCAGCGAGGTAAATTAACATTACCGCCAAGTTTTTTATACTTCTCAAAACAGTTAGTTCAATGGCTCTTGAAGCTCTTAAAGATGTAGCTAAAAAGCTAATGGGCACAACAACTGTTGACAGAAAGTTTGTTGAGGAAATGGTTAGAGATATTCAGAGAGCCCTTATAAAGGCAGACGTCAATGTGAGGCAGGTCAAGGAAATAAGTGATGGAATAAAGAAAAGAGCACTAAGTGAGGACATTCTCCCTCTGCTTGATGCTAAGGAACACATTCTCANGATTGTGTATGAGGAACTGCTCAAAAATGTTGGTGAGGGGCTGGACATCCCACTTAAAAAAGCAAAGATTATGCTTGTTGGGTTGCAGGGGAGTGGGAAGACCACGACAGCTGCTAAAATGGCAAAATATTTTAAAGACAGAGGTTTGAAAGCTGCTGTCATTGCCGCAGACACTTGGAGACCAGCAGCTTATGAACAGCTTAAACAACTTGCTGAGAGTTATGGAATTGCTTTTTATGGTGAAAAAGGAAAGAAAGATGCTGTTAGGATAGTTAAAAATGCTCTTAAGGAGCTGAAAGACTACGATATGATCATAATTGACACTGCAGGCAGGCACGCACTTGAAAAGGAGCTTATTGATGAAATGATTGAGATTTCAAAAACTGTAGATCCAGACTACAAACTCTTGGTTCTCGATGCCGCAATAGGTCAGCTTGCGAGCAGACAGGCAAAAGCATTCCATGAAGCTATAGGGATAGATGGTATAGTGATAACGAAGTTTGATGGAACTGCCAAGGGTGGTGGAGCACTTTCTGCTGCGAGGGAAATAGGCATCCCCATAGCGTTTATTGGAACTGGTGAGAAAGTTGAGGATTTTGAGAGGTTTGATCCGGCTGGTTTTGTTTCAAGACTTCTTGGAATGGGTGACATCAAAGCTCTGATGGAGAAAATAGAGAGGGTTGCGAGCGAGGAAGATCTCGATCCGGAAGCCTTCCTTAAAGGTACGTTTACTCTGAAGGATATATACAAGCAGATAGAGGCGATGAACAAGATGGGCCCAGTAAGGAAAATCTTCGAAATGTTGCCACTCGGAATGGGTCTCAGAATTGATGATGATGTTATGGATATGACACAGGAGAAAATGAAAAGGTTCAAGGTGATAATGGATTCTATGACCGAAGAAGAACTCCTCAATCCCAGGATAATCGATTCATCCAGAATAAGAAGGATTGCAATTGGGAGTGGAACGAGTCAGCAGGAAGTGAAGGAGTTGTTGAAATACTATAAAACGATGAGAGATCTCATGAGGAAAATGAAAAAGAAGAAGTTCCCGATGAAGGGCTTAAAACTTGGATTTTAGTCGATGAAGTGAAAGAATGTCTCAGGTACGGTCCAGAATTGCAGGAATTGATGAAGCAGGGAAGGGATGNGTCATCGGCCCTCTTGTTGTCGCTGGGGTGTGTCTGGAACAGGTAAATGAGGGAAAATTACGCAAGATGGGTGTGCGGGACTCCAAGAAGATACCTCATCAGAGGAGGATAGAACTTGCCGATAAGATCAGGCGTGTTGCCAGAGTTGAAGTTGTGAAAGTTGACGCCGAGAAACTGGATGAGATGATGAAGCATAAAACTATAAATGAAATTCTGAAGGACTGTTTTGCTGAGCTGATTCTCAACCTGAGACCGGATGTTGTCTTTGTGGACAGCCCGGATGTTATCCCAGACAGACTTGCAACTGAACTGGAGAAGATAACAGGTTGCAGAGTTGTTGCTGAACACAGGGCAGATGAAAAATACATCGTTGTTTCGGCTGCCTCTATAATTGCAAAGGTTGAGAGAGAAAAGGAGATAGAGAAAATAAAGGAGATTGCTGGAGATTTTGGTAGTGGATACGCAAGCGATCCTTTAACGAGAGAATTTCTCAGAAAGCTGGTATCTCAGGGGAAGCTGCCAGGCTACGTAAGAAAAAGATGGAAGACAGTTTCAAATCTTTCGCAACAGTCTCTCGAGGATTTCTGTTGAGATTTGTTTCTGTATCAGTAACTCAACTTCGGAAAACTATTCCTGCGTATCCAACGACGGCGCTTCTGTCTGCAACATCACCGCTCGTTGAGTAATCCACAAGCTCAGCCTTCGCGTTTTTTGCATTCGCGTAATTCATCGCTACAGCGATGCACCCATACCCGCATACACTTGCCTGAAGTTTGTAAATTGTCTGATAGTATTTCCCAGTGTTCATGGAGAGAATGGCATCTATAACAATTCTGTCAAGCTTCCTGCATTCATCATCGGGGATGTAATGATGCATGTCTGAAGAAGCAATCACTACAATTTTTCTACCGGTTTTTTGTTCGGCCTCAAGAATTTCCTCAGCAACTTCTCTGGCAGTCTCTTCATCCTGCATACCGAGACATATCGGGACGATCATGAAATCTTTGTGCAGATACTGGAGGAATGGAACCTGAACTTCGAGACTGTGTTCATACCTGTGGGCAGTCTCATCTATGGCAACGATCTTTCCGGGCATTGCGTTAACGAACTCCTCGTCAACTTCAACCTCGCCAAGAGGTGTTAACCAGGTATCAGTTGAAACTGCAACGGGTAATCCAACACCTGTGTGATTTGGGCCAAGAATTACGAAGGTTTCTGCATCGGGAAGAAGTGAGTGAACTCTACCAGCAGTTCGTCCAGAATAGACGTAACCCGCATGAGGGGAGATGCAGGCAATTACACTCTCATCCTTTACGGCTTCGGTGTACTCTTTCAGCATCGCAATTAAAGATTGTGGACTGGATGGATAGAAACTTCCGGCAACAGATGGATGCCTCATGATAGAATTTTTCTTTTCAACTTACATAAAACTTTAGATAACTGCAGATTTCCCCTTACAGTTGTTGGGACTTTGCACTTGAAGTAGCAGAGATTATTTTTTATATAAAATATTATAGAAATTCGTCTATTGACGTCTGATGCTGAATTAAGTGTTTCCATTTTCTGCTCTCCGTCTGAATTCTTTTCGCTGCAACGTTAAGAGCTTCATCAAACGACTCAAGTCTCTCACCATCCTTCTTCAGAGCTCTTCTCACACCCTCCTCCACAACCCAGACACCGAGAGGTGCGTAGTACTCAGGTTTTATTTCTCTGACAACGATCACACCAGCCTGTCTCTTAATTCGTGAGAGATATTCAACAGCTGCAACACGGGCAGCGTAGTATCCTCCACCAAGGGAGGAGTATCTTCTTTTAGGTCTTATGTCTTCCCAGTCGTAACCAATCCAGTCTTCACGTGGACTCCAAAACGATTTCCTTTTCCAGATCTCAATGAGATGGAACCGGTAACGGGAGGGATACAAAATCACCTCAAAATGATTCCCAAAATGTTCGTGATAGAATACCNGGTATTCATTCACCGAATCATGCTCTGAAATTTCTTTTTTCAACTCTTCTGCAATAATGCTGTGTACAGCAGTTATACTCCATCGGGTTGGTACGAATTTTCTTCCTTCTCCAGTTCCTAAAATCCCTGCAGAAAAAATCCTCTGCAGATAGTAGGTTGAAAACCCGTGCCTGTACAGATTCATAACCGCTTCTACAGCCTTCAGTTCGTCGTGGTAGACNTTCTCAACTCTATCAGGTATTCTGGGATTTTCAGTAATCTTGAGATCCTCCACAGTTGCAGAGTATCCCATCGGTTGCATGACGTCATCAAATTCTGCTTTTTTTCTGACTTTACTAATTCTCGCTTCAACATCCACCGGTTTTAACGATGCTGCAACTTCTTGAACTTCCTGAACGAATCTGTCAGGATCTCTTGNAGAGTCAACTCTTACTGGTTTCGACGTACGCAGTAAAGAAACTCGGAGTTTTATAGCCTCCTCAATGCTCTTCCACATCCATGGGGAGTCTGCATACACCGGATCAACGTTNAAAGCAACGAGAGGGCCAGTGTACACTTTTGGGTAACCAATACGTCCAACGAAGATTGATGGAGGTGTTGGATCGAGAATTTCTGGTGAAACTTCGATTCTCTTTAAAATTCTGAATTTTTCGATAAGTGGACATCTGAGTCTTCCGCACAGAAGTCTACCCTTGCACTCTGCACATCTCACAAGATTCAGTTCTCATTTGGACAATAAATCGGTTTCTGGAAAGGTGGAAAAACCTATGTCGAAGAATTCAACTTCAACTTTTTCTGAATATTTTGATTTCAAGTCCAGTTAATTTTATAATCTGAATACCGCTTGAGAGTCCATGACATTCAAAGTTGTGAAGGGAGATGGAGAGAAATTCATCGAACTTCTGAAAAAGAGGGTCGTTTTCGTTCTGGTAGCTGGAAACACAGAAACTGCTGAAATTCCAGGAATCACAGTTGCAGGGGCAAATCCCCAGCTTGTGAAATACACACCGTCTGCAGATGCGGAACTGCTTTATTACGGAAAGTGTCTCTCGATAGATGACATTCCTGCAACTCCGGACGGAAAACCGACCCCAGCACTGATATCATACACCTCTCTTCGCCTCACAGGGATCCCATTTTTCGTTGTGGATTCTGGCATGATGGTCAAACCAAAAATACCCTTCATAACACTTTCTGCACCGGTGGGTAAAAACATCGAAGTTGAAGACGCAATGAGCATCGGTGACGCTGTTTCAGTCGTTGAGAGTGGTAAGATGCTTGGAAGGCAACTGTCAAGGATTGCTGACTGTCTGATGATTGGTGAGACAATCCCTGCTGGGACAACGACTGCTGGAGCAGTTTTGAAGGCTTTAAATCTAAACCCAGCAGTCTCGTCCAGTATGCCTGAAAATCCCATCGATTTGAAGCTCAGGGTTATTGACAAAGCTGTAAAGAGGTTAGAGAGTAATGATGTTCTNGAAATTCTCGCAAAAGTTGGAGACCCTGTTCTTGCAGGTATTGTTGGGATATCTCTTGGTAGTGAGTGCCCAGTTGTACTTGCTGGTGGTACCCAGATGGTAGCAGCGGCAAATCTTATATCGAGAGCTGGAGAATGTGAAGCTGCGATTGCAACAACGGTGTATGTTGCATCTGATCCAAACACAGATCTGAGCTTATCTCCCTACCCTGTTATGGTATCTGATCCGGGTCTCGGAGAGTCAAGATACCCGGGCTTAAGGGCTTACAGTGAAGGATTCGTCAAGGAAGGAGTTGGAGNCGGAGGATTAGCTCTACTTGTCTATGCAAGAGGATTCTCGAAGAAAGAGCTCCTGAGAGAGATCGAGGAGGATTACAGAGTTGTTGTAAAACCTTATGAGGACTAACTTTTGTTTCTCTAGGAATACCTGATAACAGATTGATACCTGAAACACTCAAAAAA
>Ga0180908_1055_pt1 | contig 16926 bp, 15 predicted proteins | sample Deesub1362A_J573_FD_124169 | JGI IMG/M metagenome (GOLD analysis project Ga0180908, IMG submission 124169) | Archaeoglobus sp. JdFR-41 | reverse complement strand
CTAAATACTGCCGATAAGTCTTCTTGCAATTACCAGTTTTTGAATTTCTTTCGTCCCTTCATAGATCTCCATGAGCTTTGCATCTCTGTAAAATCTCTCGATTTCATAGTCGGCTACGTATCCATATCCACCATGCAGCTGAACAGCCCAGTCAGTAACGAACACAGCCGTCTCACCTGCAAAGTACTTTGCCATAGAGGAAAGCTCTGGCTTTGCTCTACCGGTACTGCACTGCCAGGCAGCTTGGTAGGTCAGAAGCCTCGCTGCCTGAATGCGAGTAGCCATCTCGGCTAATCTGAACTGAGTGTGCTGAAAAGCTGCAATTGGTTGACCAAACTGTTTTCTATGTTTCACGTAATTCAGAGCGTGTTCAAATGCTCCCTGGGCTATTCCAACAGCCTGAGCAGCAACTCTCGGGCGTGTATGGTTGAAAAACTCCATCAAGTAGTAAAATCCCTCACCTGGTTTACCGAGGATATTCTCGTCTCCAATTCTCACGTCTTTAAGCTCTATCTCTGCTGTATCACTCGCCCTCAATCCCATTTTGTTTCTTATTTTTGTTGCCCTGAATCCCTTAGCTTTACTCTCGATAATGGCGAATGTTAGCCCGTGATGCCTCTTTTCACCCTCGTAAGTTCTTCCCAGAACCAGAACGAAATCACAAACACTCCCGTTGGTTATGAATGTTTTTGTTCCGTTAACAACCCATTCATCGCCATCCTTAATGATTTTTGTTCTTACGGCTGCAACATCACTTCCTGCATCAGGTTCTGTTGTTGCCATCGCAGAAACACCGTATTTCTCAGTAATAATTCTTAGATATTTCTCCTTCTGTTCTTCACTGCCGAAAAGAGTAAGCAGTTCACAGCCAAAAGTCGAGCTCAGGCAGGCATTTCCTATTCCAGGACTCACTCTATAAAACTCCTCAGTAACCAGAACTTCTTCAAAGAGCGATAGCCCCATTCCACCATACTTTTCGGGTATCTTGATTGTGGAAAAACCGAGTTTTCGTGCTTTCTTCACGATCTCAGCAGGATAAATTTCCTCTCTGTCACACTTTTCCATAATCTCAGGTGTAAATTCATTTTCTGCGAATTCTCTTGCAGCGTTTTTTATATCGAGCTGTTCTGGAGTAAGAGTGAAATCCATAATATCACCTACTGTCCAGCACCTCAAAATAGACCTTCCATACTCCTGATTTATCCGTGTCGGTGTATGCTCTTACCCTATCTCCGACTTTCAGCTTTTCTGTATTTTCAACCCATCCCATTAACTTTACCTTTCCAAATCTTGCGATTGCTATCGTGTAGGGTTTACTCCATTCAAAGCCATGGGGAATTGTGTACACAACCGTNAATGTCTCAATCANTCCCTCCTCATTAATTTCAATCCACTCCACTTCTCCACCGCAGATACACTCCGCTCTTGGTGGGTAAAACTCTCTTTTACAATTTCTGCATACAGTCTTCAGAATTCTACCAGCTTCAAGACCTTTCCAGAACTTGTCGGTCTGTTTTACAGGTATTTTATGCCTGAAAACAATTTCACGACTCTCAAGAAACATAGAGATCACCACCTATCTTCTGAAAATAAAGACCCAGGCAAAATGCCCAGTACCACCCACATTATGGGATAATGCTGTGTAGTTCTTCAAATCTACCTGCAATTTACCTGCTTCCTCTCTTAGCTGCCTGAAAATTTCGTACACCATAGCAATTCCTGTGGCAGCAAGAGGATGCCCCTTTCCCTTCAGTCCACCGAATGTATTCACCGGCAGCACTCCTCCAAAATCTGATTCCCCCTCTTTAACAAATCTTCCACCATCTCCCTTTCTACAGAATCCAAGATCCTCGTAGGCCAGTATCTCTGCGATNGTGAAACAGTCATGGACTGTGGCAAAATCAAGCTGATTTACTGGATTCTCGATTCCAGCCATTTTGTATGCAACTCTCGCAGCCTCCACCGAAGATCTGAGTCCGATGAATCCTCCTCTCATTGTCATGCTTGCTGTGTCTGACGAGTAACCAATTCCTTCAATCCAGACCGCATCAACTCCCAGCTCCTTTACTCTCCTCTCGGATGCAAGAATAACTGCAGAAGCACCGTCACTTACAGGTGAGCAATCGTAGAGTTTGAGAGGATAGGCAATTACTCTGGAACTGAGTACTTTTTCTACATCAATTTCTTTCTGGAAATGGGCTTTAGGATTCTTTGCAGCGTTTCTGTGAGCTTTAACGGCCACAAGTGCCATTTGTTCTTCTGTTGTTCCATACCTTGACATGTGGGCGGTTGCATGCATTGCATAGTATGCCGGAAAAGTTGTGCCGTACTGGTGGAACTCCCACAGGTAGTTCCCTGCTCTCCCTCCAACAGCAAGTGAAATTGCAGTATCCACTTCGGTCATTTTCTCCACGCCAATTGCAATGGCAACGTCAACCATTCCTGACTTAATCCAATTATACGCAGTACCGATGGCAGCACTTCCGGTTGCACACGCAGCCTCAACCCTCATCGGACCCTTACCACTGAAGCCGCAGTATTCATTCACCGGAACAGCTGGCATGAGCTCGTAACTTCGTGTACCAACACATCCAACAATGCTGAGATCAATATCATCATGTGTCACACCAGCATCCTCCATTGCCTCCTTTACCGACTCATAAGCNAGTTCCTGAACTGTGACATCATCTCTTTTACCAAATCTGGAGCATCCAGCCCCGATAACAGCAACCTTCATTGTGCCTTATTATCCATTACACACTTAAACATTCCGGGTTTGAGAGTTGTAGATCTCTCAAAACTCGGGGAAGAAATAGGATAGCCATCTCCCAAGATGAGTATGGTGGGAGGGTTTTACAAAAGTTTTACAAAAATCCAGATCAAAACTTTCTGAAGATTCCAGTTACAGCAGCATTTCGCAGCCATCCAAGATCAGGTAAATAGAGTCTTCTGAGATCTTTCATCCCCAGTTTCAGCATTGCAAGTCTTCCAATTCCCAGACCCCAGGCGAGCACTTTNCCTCTAATTCCCAGTGGTTCAGTAACCTCTTTCCTGAACACTCCAGCGCCTCCGAGTTCCACCCAGCCAAGTTCATCAACGTAAACTTCGGGTTCGACACTTGGCTCAGTGTAGGGGAAGTATCCTGGTCTGAATCGAACTTCTTCGAAACCCATTTTCACAAAAAACTCTTTCAGCAATCCTAAAAGATGGCGAAATCCAACATTTTCATCGAGAACTACACCTTCAAGCTGGTCAAATTCAGGCAGGTGTGTTGCATCTATAGCTTCCCTTCTGTAAACTCTGTCTATGCAGAACGCCTTTTGTGGCGGCTCGGGATTTTCTGCGAGGTAGTGTATTGTGATTGCTGTTGTGTGGGTTCTCAATACAAGTTGCTGAGCCCTTCTCAAACTCCATTCACCACCCCATCCAGTTGAGCCNGTGGTCCAGCCATTTTCATGTGTTTCCCTTACTTTTTCCACCACTTCTCCATCGATTTTCACGAATCTGTCTAGGTAAAATGTGTCCTGCATATCCCTGGCTGGGTGGTCCTGAGGCTGAAATAAAGCGTCAAAGTTCCAGAAAGCTGATTGGACGTAATGTCCTTTAATTTCTCTGAACCCCATTTCCAGAAATATCTTCCTGCATTCCCTGATTATCCTCTCGTAAGGATGCACTTTACCTGGAAATACTTCTCTGGATGGTAGAGATACATCGTAGCTGAGGAACTCTCTCCCCCTCCACTCTCCGCTGACAAGAATTTCCGGGGTTATGTCGGTAATATAGGGTTTCAGTTCAGTTTCTTCAGGTTTTTTGAGAAGATGAACAAATATTTCTTTTTTTTCCTCCTTTTTAATGAGTTTTCTTTTCTGGAGCAATTTCAAAAGCTTCAAATCTACCTCATTCCATTTACCCTCGCTTATACTTTTGAGTGCTGCCCTCTCCTCAAATACAGGTTTTTTAACAATTCTCAATCTACCATCTTCAATCTCTACAGCTCCCTTTCTTCTCAACCATCCAAGAGCGATCTCGAACTGTCTCCCCATTGCATCTTTTAAGTCCTTGATTCTGTCTGTTTTTTCAATCAGACTGAGCAGTCTCTCTTCAGGAAGTCCCTTGTTTAAATACTCTTTTCCTTCCTCGGTAAGCTCATAAAGGGTGTCCGTTTCTTCTTCAATTTCCGCATAGCCCTTCTCTCTAAGCAGATAGACAGCCTTCAAAACAGCATCTCTGCTCAATCCGGAGAGTTTGGCAACTTCATCAACGGAGTATCTTTTTCCAGGTTTAAGCGAGTTGATGACGGCCATCTCAATTTTTGATAGCATGAGTGGTCACCTCCCGGAGGATTTTAAAGTTTTGGCAATTCACCCTGATACCTTCCTGAAAACCTGATTAATCCTGATCACCTCCTACCAGCCCTCCTGAATATGTATATCAGAAAGAAAATTGCAGAAAGTATTATTGCAACTCCGATAAGGGTTGCGTAGCTTCTCTCCTTTACGATGATTTTAAATTCCTCAGTTAGCTGGGTTTGATCACTTTTCACATTAACTGTGAGTTTGTATTCGCTTGGAATTGTTTCAGGAGGCACGAAAAGCACTATTTTNACGGGTATGCTCTGTCCAGCAGGTAGTGTGAGTATTGAATTTGGGAACACGGAGACTTCCCAATCCTTTGGTGCTGAGATGGAGACTGAGATATTCGTTATAGGGACACCAATACCAGCGTTTCCGATTAGTGCGGGTATTTCTTTTTTCTCTCCTTTTTCTGCTGTAAACATATATCTACCGCCCTCAGGCTCTAAATAGAGCCTGTATTCTCCAACGAGTTTGAGTGTTAAATTCCTACTTGCTTTAAATCTACCATCAACATGAAGAGTCAGATTGTACGTGCCCGGCTGTGCTGCTGGAGGTACGAGAATTTCAAGAGATATCTCCTCTGAGTCTCCGCTTGCAAGGAATATTTCGGATACTATAACTCCTGCGGAGTCCCTGAATCTTGTGTAGAACCCTGCAGGAAGTCCTTCTACAGAGAGTAAGTATGTATCGTCTGCGTAACCTGTATTCTCAACACGGAACCTGAATTCTGGAGTTTTGGCTAAAGTTGAAGTCACTTTTGGATTTACAACCCTTACCTCAACGTAATATGGTTTCTTTTCCATGTATACCGTTCCGAGATCTGTTGTCTTCCCAGCCTTAACATTCACATTTTTTATTTCCTTGTCATAGTAGNCTCCTTTTGTTATCACGATATCATACTTTCCTGCGGGAATTTCGAAGATAGCATCACCTTCAGGTGAAGTGTAAAAGATCTGATTTCCAACCTTAATTTTTGCTCCTTCCACACCTCTACCATCCCTGTCGATTATCCTGAGTTTAACCTCGCCCTTCTCCCCTCTGTGAGTTTCTGTTATTTTAATTTGAAGTTCCAGAAACTGAGAATTGAAGAATGGTCTTACCTTGTATAGACCAACATCGGAACTGCTGTCACTCTCAACATCAAGAATCAGTTGCCTTTCCTCTTCAGGTCGGAGTACTATGGAAAAGACTTCCACATCCCCATCATAAAATCTGCATTTCCAGCCTTCAGGATGTTCACACATCAACTTTACGGTATAATCGCCAAAAACAAGATTTTTGACAGTTATCGGGAACCTGACAGAATCACCTGCTTCAATTGACACTCCCGTAATTGCTGAACTAATTTTAACAGCATCGTCGGGGTTTCTCACATTGATTCTGATCGTGTATGTATCTGATGCATATACAGTTACGAAGTACGTCCCCTCCTTTGCATTTTGAGGAATCTTGACTCTGAACTGGACTGTTCTTTCNTCGGATGAATTCAATTTGAGTTCTCTCACTATTTTGTTCTGGTAAATAAAGTCTGCACCAAAATCCTGGGGAAGATGTGAATTGAGAGGAATCTCCCTTTCATAGCTTTCTTTGTTAATTATATTAATGTCAAACATCAGGATCTGACCGGGAACTGCGTCAACTTCTGCTATTTCGCATNTTATGGTACCTACAAGCGCATAGGATACCATTACAGCAGCAAGTATCAGAGCTGGACATATTTTCTTCAAGTTAACTCCTCCCTCAGAAACCTCACGTAACTGAGTGCAAAAAATATTACCGGTGTTACAAACATCCCGATCCAGTTTTTGGTTGTATCTTGAGCTGGATAGGGTACATATAAACTCCTTCCTGACAGTGAATTTACGAGGGTTATATAATTACTTGAGGGAGATAAGAGGTCAAATGTAGTTTTTACTGCCGCCATTTTTCTGCTGTACTCCTCGATCTGCTTTTTGTATTCTTGCCATCTCGGATCCTCAGTTATGTTAATCACTGAGGGATTTTCGGAAGTTGTCGAACTCATCTTAACATCGGGTGGTTTTGGTGGTTCTCCAACAAGCATTGATGAAGCCACAAAGCTGAGCGTNGGCATAACGATGGAAAAGAAAAAGAACAGACCAAACGCTATGAGCAGTGAAGTTGTTGTGGTTTTTGAAACTGCTGAAGCAAAGAGACCGATCGAGAAGAAAGTGAACAGATAAGCAAGAGTNATTATCGAGAATTCAGCTATCTGAAGGAGGTCCTCTACTTCAGGTGTGAATCCAGCAATCATCAGAACTCCAAGAGCGACCACTATGGTCATTGCAACTATAAGAGCCATTGCAACCAGAGCCGCAAGGCCTTTTCCGTTTATNATCTCATCGCGAAAAACAGGATGGGAAAGAAGAGTTTTAAGNGTTCCNGTTTCTTTNTCTCTTGTTAACATGTCAAATCCCATCAAGAGACCGAACAATCCACCTATAAAAGAGATCGTTCCTGTTGTAAAAATTCCGAATATTGTGATGAAGGTTGGTTTTTCCCCCATACCTGCTGAATAATACATGAATTCTTGGGTGAACCTGCTTGCTCCCTGATACAGGCTGAAACCAAAGAAAAGCAGGTAAATTACAAGAAATACAACAAACTTTCTGCTTGTTACAATATCAGAAAACTCTTTTTTTGCAACTGTAAGAATCCTAATCCGATTCACCTCCTTCAACAAGTGAAAAATATATTTCCTCAAGGCTTGGCTCCATTAGGTGAAGCTCCTTTACAACAAAACCGTGTTCAAAGAGCTCTCTTGAAACCTCTATTCTGCAGTCTCTATCGGTTTCCAGCAAGTATATACCTCTCTCATAATNGTATTTCACCCTTCCATACTTTTTCAGAATCTTCTGATCCGGTTCAGGTTCAGCTGCCACAGCAATTCTGTAACCACTGCTTAGATCTTTAATTNTCCCTTTGGCAACTATTCTACCTCTGTGGATTATCCCAACAGTTTCACAGACTTTTTTTACCTCTGAAAGTATGTGTGATGAGAAGAAAATTGTTTTCCCCTCTTTTTTCAGTTCCATGATGATTTTTATGAATTCTGCTGAACCATTTGGATCGAGTCCGGCTGTAGGTTCGTCCAGAAAAATTATTTCAGGATCGTTTATCAGAGCCTGTGCAAGTCCAAGTCTCTGTTTCATCCCCCTGCTGAATTCTCCAACTTTCTTATCTGCAGCGTAATCCAATCCAACCAGTTCAAGGCATTCTTGAATTCTTCTCATCATCTGGTCTTTTGACATTCGGTAGAATTCTGAGAAATACATGAGATTTTGTCTTGCGGTCATATGACTGTAAAATCCTGCATTCTCTGGGAGGTACCCACATATTCTCTTAACTTCAAGCGGATTCTTCTGAACATCAATTCCAGCAACCCGTATTCTACCTCTGTCAGGNTTGAGCAGTCCCAGTATGAGATTTATCGTTGTCGTTTTCCCAGCGCCGTTTGGCCCCAGAAATCCAAATACCTCATTTTCATCTATTTTTAGATTTACACCATCCAGAGCTTTGAACTTACCGTAATACTTTGTGAGATCCTCTACCTCAATCATCCTCTCACCACTGCTGTACCTGCTATGTGCTAAATCAAGTCAGTATTTAATTTTTATCAATCAATCTTCATTTTAAAAGTTAATGTTTTAAAAATATTTATTTGAGCACGATTTTGATTTTGTGCAGAAGTTCTGCCGGGCTTTTCACGGGGTACTCTATTTTTTCCAGGATTTCCTCCATTTTCTTTCCCTTAATCACGGCTCCACTCAGTCTTGCGAGAAGCTGTTCTTTCTCAGCTGGAAAATCCAGTCCTCTGATTTTTGCAAGAACATGAACCGCCCAGTCTATGTCAAGTACCTCCGCTTCCTCTTTCAAAATCGATATTTCTTCGCTATCAAGTCTACCCTCTTTCTTGAGTTTACTGTATGCCAGCTTTGCAATTCCACCTGCTATGTGCTCTTTTGGTCTTTCAAGTTCTTCACCTTCTATGTACCGTCTCACTTCTTCTTCATCGGCAGTGGCTATATTTTTAGCGGTCTGTTCGGTGATTCCGAGTTCTCTTGCNATCTCTGTGTACGTTTTAAAAGCTTCATTTTTCAGAACAACCACATATGCCGCTTCTGCCAGGCTGGGAAGCCAGGTGAGGTTTCTATATTCAATCAATCTTCTCAGTCCACCAAGGAGATTTATACTCTCGTAAAACACCTTCTCAGCCATTTTGTCTATATTACCACCCACCGGCCTTTTTATAACCTCCATAGATGATCACCTCCAAATATATCGTTACTCCCCTTCGTCTTTCAACTTTTCTCCCCTTTTTCTGATGTATTCGTCAATAGGTTCCAGAATCTGAATTGTACCAAGCTCAGTAATCTCAAAAACCCAGGTTCGGGAATCGTGACCCGTAAGGCGACATCCATCTATTCTTATCGTTCTGAGAACACTCCCAACTGGAAGCCCGTAAAGTCTTACATCCCATCTTGACTCGATGAGCTTTTTATCAAGCACAATAGTTCCATCCACTATATGTGCTACAGCCAGACCGCCGGCAGCCTCTGCACTTTCACTTGCCTGAGCTGAACGTTTCTGGGATACAAAAATTCCTGTTTGTCTGAATTTTTTCAGGAAGTTGAAGAACTGTCTCACTATCTGTCTTGCCATTACTTCTTTGTGTTCATAGAGCCCTGTAATACTGTCAATAATTGTGTTAGTGACCTTTNTCTCTTTTATTGCATAGGCCATTGTGTCCATTAGGGCTCTGGGATTTTCTCTCAGTTCATCGTCTTGTGACGCGTCAATTACCACGATATTTTGTTCAACTTTGCTAAAGTCGGCATTCAAAGCCTCACTTTTTTGCTTAAGAGCTGTATAAAGAAAGTGAGCCGGACTTTCGACAGTAACAAACAGAACTCTGTAGCCCGCGTTAGCCTGTGTCACCGCAAACTGTTCTGCAAGCAAACTCTTGCCAGTGTCAGGTACACCTGTAAGATTCATAACAGCAAGATGGGGAATTCCTCCAAGCGGTTTTTTAACGTACTTATTACCATCTTTCTCAATTTTGAAGAACATCTCGTCAAGTTTGGTTCCAGTGGGTATTCCGAATAGTTTTGGAGCAGTTGTTTTTAAATCTTTGAGTTCATAATACTGGTGCATGTTGATATGTAAATTTGTAAGGCATATATAATTTATTTAGGAGATCATATCTTTTCTCTTCAAAAATTTTTGTATAAATTAAGTTAAATTTTTGTTAATGACACGAGTTTCCNTGCCGCTTCTTCAATGTCATCTGCTGAAGCAATGGCAGAAACCACTGCTATACCAGCTACTCCTACTCTGAAGAGCTCACTGGCATTTTCTGCAGTTATCCCTCCGATTGCCACAACTGGTATTCNGACATTTCTAACTATTCTCTCAAGACCCTTTATTCCGATTGGTTCTCTTGCGTCTTCTTTAGTTCTGGTTTTGAAAATCGGTCCGACTCCAAGATAGTCGGCATATCTCTCTGCGGCCTTTGCCTCCTTCACTGTATGTGCAGAGACACCAATGTAACCGTCAAAGAATTCTCTGATGGCATAGTAGGGGAGATCACTTTGACCGACGTGAACACCGTCTGCCTCAACAGCCATGGCAACGTCAACTCTATCATTTATGAAAAGCAGCGCGTCGTACTCCAGGGTCAGCTCTCTCAATCTCTTCGCTGTCAGGTAGAGATCCTTACCACTCATATTTTTTTCTCTGAACTGAATTGCTCTAACTCCACCTTTCAGAGCTTTCTCAGTCAGTTTTTCGTGTCTGCCATATCTACTATCTGTGATGAAATAAACTCTCAGCTTTTCTTCAATCATCGCAATCAATTTTAGTTGAGTGGTCATGATATAACCGTGTCGCTGAAAGANGTTCTCAGAGAAATGCTTGGGGAAAGATTAAAGGAGGATGAGATCAATCTTGTGAGGAGAAGTTTTGAGATAATAGGNGATGTTGTTGTGATTGAGATTCCTGATGAAGTTCTGCACCTGAAGAATGAGATTGTTGAGGCCATCCTAAGAAAGCACAAGCATGTTAAAACTGTTCTCAGGAAAATCGGAGAGGTAGAGGGTACTTTCAGGGTTGCGAAATACGAAAAAATTTTCGGTGAAAGAACTGAAACAATTGTGAGGGAACACGGATGCCGGTTTCTTGTTGATCCGACAAAGGTTTACTATTCTGTGAGACTCTCTGGAGAGAGGGAGAGGATTGCGAAGCTGGTTAAAGAAGGCGAAAGAATTCTTGTGATGTTTGCTGGAGTAGGGCCCTATGCAGTCGTCATTGCAAAGCTTGCAAAACCATCCGAAGTGATTGGTGTTGAACTGAACCCGATTGCAGTTGAATATTTCAGAGAAAATGTCAGGCTGAATAAGGTTGAAGATATTGTGAAGGTTGTGAAGGGAGACGTCAGAGATGTTGTTCCAAACCTTCCTGGAAAATTTGATAGAATTTTGATGCCCGCTCCCTATTCCGCAAGAGAATTTGTGCCNCTGATAAGGGAGAAGGTGAAGAGGGGAGGATATGTGCATTATTACACATTTGAGAGTGAAAATAGAGAGGGAGAACTCCCTGAGAGTGTAAGACAACTGTTCAAATCGAGTGGTATGGACGTCGAAATTGTAAAAATTAGGAGATGTGGAAGTTTTGCACCTTATGTTAGCAGATATGTGGTTGACGTGAGAATTCTGAAAGTTTAGATCTGTCACTCAATGATAGCAACTGCTCTGCACCATCCAGCACTTGCCCCCTTTATTTTCACGGGGAAACAAGCAAACTTGAATCCATACGGTTTTGGTACTTTATCGAGGTTTGCAAGTTTTTCAATATGGCAGTACTCTCTCTCAATTCCTGCACGATGGGCGCTCCAGAGAATGCTTGCGTTTTTAGTCTTCTCAAAAATCTGACGTTGAAAAGCGAATGGTATGTCGAGAGTCCAGGCATCTATTCCTATCACTTTCACACCGTGGTCGAGTATCCATAAGGTTGACTCTCTGTCCAGTCCACAACCCTTGCTGAAATATTCAGGTTTTCCCCAGTATTTATCAGCTCCAGTCATAATTAAAACTATATCTCCTTCTTTGAGCTCGTAGTTTATTTTCTCAAGAGCCTGCTCGATATCCTCTACTGTTATCAGTTCACCGTCTGCTTTGTAGCGGAAGTCAAGGATAACGCCATTTCCGTAAAACCATTCAAGTGGCATTTCATCTATTGTCCTTGCTTTTTTACCCTCGCTTTCCGGGAAGTAATGCCAGGGAGCATCCACGTGAGTCCCTATGTGAGTTGAAAGGCAGATGTGGTCTACAGCCCAGCCCATACCTTCAGGTAAATCCTCTTTACTGCATCCAAAGACAGCACAGAACATATCAGCCGTTTCTGTGTGGCTTATACGTTTAATTTCTACTTTTTCAACTTCACTTGGCGATTCCTCTATCGGAACACTCAGATCGATTATTTTCATATCTTGTTCTCCAGCTTTCCGACAATATATAGATANCCCAAAAGGTTAATTCCACCAACAGTGTACCATTCTGGATTCTTAGTTTCAAAACCATTTTATATGTTCTTATTCCAGAATTTTCTGAAATGTGGGAGCACTTCAAATCACCTGAGAGTATCCGGAGCATTGCAAGGTTTATCGCGAGTAGTGAAGATTTTGGAATATTCCTGTCTATAACAGCCTTCTGCGGAATTCTGGCTTATGGGATTAGTGTCCTCGATCCTGCTTTTGATGCTCTTTTNCTCGCTCTGATTTTTGGAATACTTGCAGGAAACGTATATTTGAAGGAAAATATCAAGGAAATCGCAGAAAAATCTCTTGTNATTCTCTTACCCCTCGGTATAACACTTTATGGTGCAAACATAAACATACCCTATTTGGGCCAGTTCGAACCTGTAATTGCCATTTCAACCTTTATTCTTGCAAGTATAATGTTCATTTCAATTCTGTGGCTGTCAAAANTTTTTACAATTAAAAGAAAACTCTCGCTACTTCTTGCCTGTGGAAGCAGTATTTGTGGAGTTTCCGCGATAGCTATAATATCTCCTCTAATTCGACCCAAAAAAGAGGAATTTTCCGCAGCGATTATAATTATTACCGCTGTGGGATTGACGGGGGCGATGCTTTATCCATACATCGCGTATATGGTCGACTTACCAGCTAAAAGTTATGCTCTTCTCACGGGAGCGACTTTGCATCAGACAGGTCTCGTGAAGATCGCCTCAAAATTTCTTGGAGAAGATGTGATGGGTGCTGCCCTCTCAATAAAGGGCATAAGAATTGCTATGATCGCTCTGATCTCACTGGTCATCTCCGTTCTTTACTCAGAAAGCAGGTTCTATGTTCCATGGTACATAGTGGCTTTTATTCTTATAGCCCTTTTTTCAAACACGTATCTTCCAGAAAATCTCGTTAATATAATAAAGCCACTCGCTACAGTTGTGTTCTCGATGACACTGGCTGCTATTGGTTTTACTGTTAACATAAGGGACATTCAGAGAGTTAGTATGAGACCCCTCATTGTTGCATATCTGGGCTGGGTTATAACTCTGGGAGTTTATGGAGTGATTGTGGGGAGTGGTGTTGTATGAAACTACCAATATTTTTCAGAGTGGTTTTCATATCGCTGTTCACATCGCTTCTGTCTCTCGTTCTCTACACAGCTGTTTTTACACTTTTTGGAGTTAGCATATCCTACATNTTATACATTTTGATTGTTGTTGTATGCATTTCAATCTTCGCGGCTGGCANTCTTGTTGAGCCAGTAGAGAGGTTAAAGGAAGCTCTTACAGATCTTGGTCAGGGAAGGATTGCAAGAGTAGATATTCGTACAGGAGATGAATTTGAAGAACTTGGACGCGTATTCAACCGGATGGCGGAGAAAGTTTACGTCAAACAAAGAGATCTGCAAATGAGTGAGGAGATTCTCAGAGACGTGCTTGAGGAAGTCAATGGATGGATATTTGAACTTGATTCCANCTTTAATTTTATTTATACAACACCACAGATAAGAACTCTCGCCGGTTACGAGCCTGAGGAAGTTTTGAACAGAAAATTTTTCGAGTTTGTTCAGGACGAACCAGATATAGACAGTTTGATGAAAGATGGTAAATTTAAATTTGAGTGCGAGTTTCTTACGAAGACTGGCCGGAGACTTCTACTGGAGATAATTGGAAAGAGAATTCAGGATGGAGAAAAAGTAAAGTACAGGTGTATTGGGAAGGAAATAGAGAAACAGAAGAAGATAGANAGGGAACTTGCTCTCTTGAGAAGTATTCTTGAGCATACAGTTGATGCTGTAGTAATTCTCGATCCTGATACGAGAATAGTATCTTGGAATGAAGGTGCGGAACTCATTTTCGGGTACAAGCCGGAGGAGGTTATAGGTAAACCTCTTTCATTCCTTCTGCCACCTGAACGATGGGAGCAATGCAGAGAGAACTTCAAAAAGGCCTTACTCGAGGGATACATGAAAGACATTGAGACTGTCAGAATAACGAAGGATGGTAGAACTGTTGTTGTTGATCAGACTCTGACAAGTATTTATGACTCCAATGGTGATCTTGTTGGATTTGTTGCAATTATGAGGGATATAACCAAAAAGAAGGAGACCGAAATTGAATTGAAGAACACATGTGAGGAACTTGAAAGAAAAACAAGGGAATTGATTGAGTATCAAAAGGAACTCAAACATCTTGCCAATATTGTTGAGAATTCAAATGATGCCATTTATTCTGTTAGTCTGGACGGCAGGATAATAAGCTGGAATAGAACGGCTGAGAAGATTTTTGGATGGGCGAAGGAGGACGCTGTAGGTATGGATGCTTCTAAACTTTTGCCAGACGAGATAAAAAGTGAGAGTACCTTTATAACATCCAGATTGAGGGATGGAGCTGATAACCTGAGATTTGAGACGAGACGACTCAGGAAAGATGGAGAGATTGTAGACGTGGAGGTTACAATTTCACCTCTGTTTGATGAAAGAGGGGAACTTTCAGGATATTCTGTTATTGCAAGAGATATATCTGCAAAAGCAAGAGCGGAGAGAGATGCAGAAAGAAGAGTTCTGAAATTTGACGTGGAGAGGGGAAGAATATACCTCGCAGAGAGTTTTGATCTGGCAGTTGAGGTTTTCAGAGATCTTCTAAAGTGTGGATATACGGGAACTGCGATAACAAGGAAGTATCCTGAAGAACTGGGTACGGAAGACATGCTTTACTACTGGATTTCAACAAGAAGAAAGAGCAGAGCAATTAGACCAGAACTTGAGGATATTTACCTGACAATAATTGGTCTTGCAGGCTGGAAAAATGCTGTTCTGTTGGATCTTGACTATTTAATTGTAAAAAAGGGATTTGATGAAGTCTATGAGCTCGTCCAGAGGCTAAAGGACGTTTTCTTTGTTTTGAACAAAGGTATACTTATCNTGACTCTTGATCCATCATTGTTGAGTGAAACTGAGCTTAAACTTCTGAAAATGGAGTGTGGAAGCATAAGAGTGAAGGAAGTTGCGATTCCAGATGAGATGTATGAAATCCTCAGATTCATATATTCCAAGAACAGAGTTGGACAGAGACCGTCTATAAAGGATGTTATGACAAACTTTAACATAACACGTAATACAGCCAAGAAAAGAGTGGGATATCTTGCGGAAAAGGGTCTAATCCGCATTATTAAAGATGGTAGAATGAAGGTTCTGGAGTTAACCGAGGGCGGAAAGGAAGTTTTCAAAGTAGTTTGACACTTTTTGATGCTATTATTGACGATATCTTAATATTAGTTAAAAACCAATTTATGAATGTGGGATTTGTTGATCTGGCGAGATTAGCGAGGTGGTAGTATGGCGGAGGAGATTTGCCCAAGCTGTGGGTCGCTGATGGAGATAGTAAAAATGGAAGAGGGCGANGTCTTGCGATGCACATCATGTGGCTTTGAGAGGCCCCTGATAGCAGTGGAACCGTGGGACCCGATGGAAGGAAGACTCGTGAAACTGTCGATACTTGCAGGGATAATTGCGACAATAATCCTTTGGGCGGCGATATACTTCACAATACTCGTCCATTATTGAAGAGGTGGTGAAGTATGGCTGAGGAAAGGAGATGGTATACGGGAATGTTCTCGACAGAGGACTGGTGGGCCTTCTGGCTCGGCACCTTCTTTGTTCTGCTTGGAGTCATATCGACACTGAGTGGAGTTGATTTGGTTGGCTGGATTGTAAAATTCAGCAAGTGGGTCACGCTTGAAAAAGCATTCAAAGCATCCCACCCNGATCTGATGAGTCCAGTNGCATCGTTNATTTCAACATANGTGATACTGCTGGTAACGACGACGATCGGCGCTGTGTTCATGAAGTGGGACTTAAAGAAGTACGTTATAGCTTTTACACTTGTCTTCTGGATTTCAGTCATCTGTTACATCCTTGGTGAAAATGCATACATAGCAGCTACAGAGCTTGACAGAGCCAAATACGGGATAGAGTGGAGTCTCTCTCTTGGTGGAGCTTTCTACATTGTGGCGCTTGTAGTCGGTCTGATTATTGGAAACCTCGCACCGAAAGGGTTCAGGGAATTCATCAAACTTGGCGCTCGCCCAGAGTGGTTCATCAAGGTTGCTATCGTTATGCTTGGTGCCAAGCTTGGTTATCTCGCAATAAAATCTCTCGGCTACGCAATGCATCTGCTCATAGCAGGAGCCTGTGCAACAATNGCTGCATATTTGCTCTTCTGGCCTCTTGCCTATGTTGTGGGAAGAAAGCTCTTCAGTCTATCCAGAGAATGGTCAGCATGTCTTGCGTCAGGAATCTCGATATGTGGTGTTTCTGCAGCTATAGCGACTGCAGGTGCNATTAAGGCAAGACCAATTGTACCTGTGATGGTATCAGCGCTCATAGTTGTGTTCGCAGTCATTGAACTGATAATACTACCAGGAATACTTGTAGCGTTCTGGTTCCACGAGCCAATAGCTGCTGGAGCCAGCCTTGGTCTCACTGTAAAGACTGATGGTGCAGATGCTGCTGCAGGAGCAATTCTTGATGAACTGATGAGATCCAGAGCAGCAGTAGAACTTGGAACTCAGTGGGAAGAGGGCTGGATTCTGATGGCTGCAGTTAATACCAAAATCTGGATTGACATGTTCATAGGGCTGTGGGCCTTCGTACTTGCTGTGGTATGGGTCTACTACTTCGAGAGAAGACCGGGAGAAAAGGTACAGAAAATGGAAATCTGGTGGAGATTTCCAAAATTCGTTCTGGGATACTTCCTGGCAATGTTCCTTCTCATCTTCATAGGATTGAACCTTTACCCAGACACGGCTACCGCATACAAGGCACTGACCTTTGGTATTAAACCAGTCGAAGGAGCTCTCAGAAAGTTCTTCTTCGTCCTGACGTTTACAAGCATCGGAATAGTGACCGACTTCAGAACGTTAAGGCAGGAGGGACTTGGAAGACTGGCAGTGGCATATGCATTCATCTTGGCAGTCATCATAATACCCATCGGCTGGCTGATTGCCTGGCTGTTCCACATGGGAATG
>Ga0180908_1031_pt1 | contig 17618 bp, 15 predicted proteins | sample Deesub1362A_J573_FD_124169 | JGI IMG/M metagenome (GOLD analysis project Ga0180908, IMG submission 124169) | Archaeoglobus sp. JdFR-41 | reverse complement strand
ACATAGCCCCGCGGGGATTCGAACCCCGGTCGCCGGCTCCAAAGGCCGGCATGATTGACCGCTACACCACGGGGCTTCAATGTTGCTTCAATGTTATTTCTCACTTTTCTGATGTTAAAACATTTTTCGGCACTTTTGGAAATCTTCTCACATAACCGCACTTCAAGCAGGTAATGATCACCCGGTTTTTTCTGATCCGAACTCTAGCAGTAGAGGATGTATATGGATACAAACATTTTTTACAGAAGTTAAGGCGTTTGTCTTCCGGAATTTTCACCCGATATCTCATGGAGATTTTTCTCGCTATTTCAACATATCTTCTCGCTAGTTCCAGATCTACTTTTCTGAATTTCTCAGCTCTCTCCAGAAGGTCACCTATCCTTTCCTTTGCAATTGTTTTCTCAAGTTTTCTGTCTCTTCTTATGGGCACACTTAAACTTCATTGACTTTAAAGAAAAGCTTTGCTGACTTGTCAGCTTGTGTAGCATACTTGCTGCAATAATCGGGATTAGAGACTACGTCAGCACAGTTCTCTTAAAGGAGCTCTTTATAACACTGGCATGTACTCTTGCATCNAGCGAGTGTCCGGAGGACTTTCAATTGTATTGCTCTGATTGCTTCAAACATGTTTCATAGTGTTGTAAACAAACCGCAGCATCAAAAATAAATAGCTATGCAGCAGTTGGAGGGTTATGAAATTTGATCTCTACAAATACAGAGAGCTTGCAGAGAAGGACTTTGAAAAAGCCTGGTTATCGGGTAAGGAGATCCTTGAAATGAGAGACCCAAACCGAATGTACCCGAGACTCGGTTACGAATTTGGGGAGGAGCACCCCGTCTTCAGAACCGTTCACATGCTCAGAAAAGCGTATCTTTCAATGGGTTTTAAGGAGGTCGTTAACCCCATCATAGTTGAAGATATACACGTAGCAAGACAGTTTGGCAAGGAAGCACCCGCAGTCCTGGATAGATGTTACTATCTCGCTTCACTCCCAAAACCCAATGTCGGAATCTCTGCCACAAGACTTGAGAAAATAAAGAGAATTACAGGAAAAGATGTTTCAGATAAGACAAAAGAGCTTCAGAGAGTCTTTCATTCCTACAAGAAAGGGAAGATTGATGGAGACGATTTAAGNTATGAGATTGCCAGTGTCCTGGGAGTTGATGATATAACAGCTGTGAAGATTCTGGACGAGGTGTTTCCTGAATTCAAAAAGTTAAAGCCAAAACCAAGTAGAATGACCTTAAGAAGTCATATGACGACTGGATGGTTCATAACACTGAGTAAAATAGCAGATAAACTTCCACTGCCTATCAAACTTTTCAGTATTGATAGATGTTTCAGAAAAGAGCAGGGAGAAGATGCAACTCGACTTTACAGTTACTTTTCAGCAAGCTGTGTTGTGGTCGATGAAGATGTTGGTGTTGATGATGGCAAAGCTGTTGCTGAAGCTCTGCTCAGGCAGTTTGGATTCAAGAACTTNAGATTTAGGATTGATGAAAAAAGAAGCAAGTACTACATCCCGGACACCCAAACCGAGGTTTTTGCATTCCATCCAAAGCTCGTAGGCTCGAACACCAANTACAGCGATGGCTGGATAGAAATAGCAACCTTTGGTATCTACTCTCCAGTGGCTCTTGCAGAGTATGGGATAGAGTATCCTGTTATGAATCTCGGTCTTGGAGTTGAAAGGCTTGCAATGGTTCTCTATGGTTACGAGGATGTCAGACATCTCGTTTATCCCCAGCTTTACAACAAAATTGAACTAAGTGATCTGGATATAGCCAGGACAATAAAAATTGCTGTAACACCAGAAACCCATGAGGGTCTGAAGATAGCCCAGAAAATTGTTGAGACTGCTGAAAGATATGCAGACGAGAAGAGTCCATGTACCTTCCATGCCTACTCGGGTAAGGTTTTTGGAAGACGGGTTGAAGTCCACATTGTTGAGGAGGAGNAGGACACAAAACTCTGCGGACCCGCTTATGCAAATGAAGTAGTGGTTTACAACGGTAGTATTTATGGAATTCCCAGACGTGATGAATGGGGGAAATACTTTGAAGAGGGGGTGACTACAGGCATCAGATATATAGATGCTTTCTCCTTTTTGGCAGCGAGAAGAATTGAAGAAGCAGCTCTTTCCGGAAAAAAAGAATATTCTGTGAAGGTTAGAGTCGTGGAAGGNCTTTCAGACATCAACCTGAAACTTCAGGAGAACGTGAGAAGGTACATAATTTCAAAAGGTGGAGAAATAGATGTCAGGGGACCCATGTTTGTGACAGTTAAAGCAAGAATAAGTTAGATGTTCCAATAAGTAAAAATTAAATCGGGAGTAGAAGTCTTATGTAACCTATTAGNGGTATTCTGAATTTTGCAACTCCAATAACCCACTCTTTTTTTACAGGTTTTATTTTCTCACCAATTGGAGATAACTGCGCGGGTGCCAGCTGATCTGGGATCCTGTTTGTAATTGAGTTATCACCTTGGGTTATGTAGCCGTCATTTTCAGCAACTTCATTGCTGTAAACGAGTTTTCCATTCTGCAGTACAGGGATTTTCTCTCCTTTATGGACATAAGCAATGGCACGGTGTATAATTGGTTTTCCATAACCGTTCGGTTTGTAGACAATAACATCACCAAAATCACCAAAGCTCCTATATCCTTCNTTTACCCCCTCTACCCAAGTTTTTATTCCAACTCTGTCTGGACTGAGAAGAAAGACAACGTCACCCGGATACATATGGGGAACCATGCTCTCAGACTCAACTGCAACCATAAATGGCCATGTGCCAGTTATAGCCACTCCAGCTCCAATTATAACCGCAACAATAATTAACGTTGAAAGCAAATCCCTTATGAGCTGNGGAAATTTTACTTCATTACCCATGGTAAGTGGGGGAGAAGGGATGGTAATTAAAAATATCGATAAGACACTGATTACCAAGAAATTCGTTAGAAGGGGGCTCAACATACACCCGGATGCTGTAAAAATACTTCAGGAACTTGAACCTTCATTACTTGAGGACGTAATTTCCATTTCATGCAAATTTGCAGATGGTAAATTTATCGTTACCGAGNAGGAGGTTAAAAAAGCGATTTCGGCAATCAGCAATCGCTATCTACATAAATACCGGTCTACAGACAGGNTATCAGAATCTGAATTCAATGAGGAAGCCAGTAAGACTGGTAAACTACCCGAAGTAACCTCTACTNTGAGCAGACGGCAGGTCGATGTCAGGATTCTGAGAGACGTTACTGGAAGCTCCTTCTGTGAAGGTAAGGTTGAGGATTTTGTGGTTTACTTCAATTCAAGATTTGAAAAACTCTCGAAAATTCTGAGCAACAGATTACAGCCAACACCTATTTCTCAAATTGGGAGAATTAGAAACGGGAAAGTTAACGTTATCGGGATGGTATCTGACGTAAGGAGTGGCAAAAATGCACACATAATAGAGCTTGAAGATAAGACTGGCAAAATCAGGTGTATAGCAACAGGTAGGGCACGAGAAGTGGCAGAGGAGTTGATGGGTGACGAGGTAATTGGGGTTTCAGGTAATTTGAGAGAAAGAGCAATCATAGCAGATCGAATTTTCTTCCCGGACATACCGGTTAATGGTAAGAAAGAGCTCAAAAAAGACTTTTCAATCGTTTTCATTTCTGATACACACTTTGGGAGTAAAGAATTTCTCGAAAAAGAGTGGAACGTGTTTCTTAAATGGCTGAACGGGGAGGCAGGAAACGAGAAAATGAGGGAGCTCGCAGAGTCTGTAAAATATGTTATTGTGGCCGGTGATGTTGTAGATGGAGTCGGCATCTATCCAGAACAGGAAAAAGACCTGGTAATAGCAGATATATATCAGCAGTACGAGTGTGCAGCAGAGCATTTTGATGGTTTTCCGAAGTGGGTGAAAGTTATTCTTTCCCCCGGCAATCATGATGCAGTTAGACAGGCCGAACCTCAACCAGCTTTACCAAAGGAGATCAAAGAACTATTTCCAAAGAATGTTATGCATGTTGGAAACCCAGCTTATCTTTCTCTGGATGGTGTTAAACTGCTGATATATCATGGGAGGAGTATAGATGACATTGTTGCCAAAATACCACGCCTCAGCTACTCAGAGCCACATAAAGTGATGGAGGAAATGTTAAAGAGGAGACATCTTTCACCAATGTACGGTGGCAGGAGTCCGCTTGCTCCCGAAAAAGAGGATTACCTTGTAATCGATGACGTGCCTGATATTCTACACTGCGGTCATGTACACACCTACGGTACCGGATTCTACAGAGGTGTTTTTCTCGTTAACTCATCAACCTGGCAGGAACAGACCGAATTTCAGAAAAAAGTCAATCTGAATCCCATGCCATGTAATGTTGCAGTTTACAATCCAGGTGGAGATGTNATCCGATTGAAGTTCCACGGTGGTTAAATGGCTGAAGAGTCAAGGAAAAGGTATGTTGCTGTGAGCTGGGATTACGTAGAGAGACTGAGTAGAAGAGTCGCACTCCATATGATCCAGGATCGTTACTCACCTGACTGTATTGTAGCCCTTGCAAAAGGTGGATGGTTTGTTGCCCGTATTCTGAGTGACTATCTTGGTGTTGAGAAGCTATTCAGTCTTGACATTAGATTTCAGGAGAAGATGCAAAAAGTTCAATTGAAAGAAGCTCTCATTGTTGATGATCTGATAAGCTCAGGTAAAACTATGAAGAGAGCAATTGAAATTGTTGGTGAATCAGCCAGTTCTGTGAAAACTGCAGCTCTTTTTATGTTACAGGACTCCAATTTCATACCGGATTATCTTGGTGAGTATCTCTGGGATTACTCTTGGGTAATCTTTCCCTGGAATTTTATCGAGGATGTTTCTGAACTCATAATTGAGGTTCTAANAAAGAGGGGAGAAGTGAGCCAGTGGGCACTGAAGGGATCTCTTTTCTCTGAATTCGGCCTTGATCCACTGAACNTAGACATCTCCCAACCGGGAAGATTTGAAGAGCTTTTAAAAGTCCTCGAACTCAGAGGTATAATTGAAAGGTTTGAGTCCGGGGGGAGAATTTACTGGAGGTTAAGGGAGGAAACAAAAAAAGAAAGGTAATTTTGGAGATTGAAGAAAGGGATTCACAGAAGGGGGAGACGATGATCGGAATTGTTGGTGGTACGCACATTCTGGAGATTGAAGTACTTTCTGAGGTAGAGGAGGTGGAAGTCGCAACCCCCTATGGCAGGGCAGAGGTGGATGTAGGAACAATTGATGGAATCAATGTTGCACTAATTCAGAGACATGGAAAGAAAAAGAATAAGCCACCTCACAAAATAAACCATGCAGCAAACTTTTACGCATTAAAAAAGCTCGGTGCAAATTACATAATTGGAATGGGATCAGTAGGTAGCTTGAGAGATGACATAACACTCCCCGCAATAATAATCCCGGATGACTACATCGACTTTTTCAGTGGAGTTACAATTTACAGCGATTCACTCACCCACATCACCCCAGGATTTGATGATGATGTCAGAGGGGTGCTCATTAAAGTTGCAAAAAAGCTATCCAAATTTCCGGTGATAGACAGAGGAGTATATTTCCAGACGAGGGGGCCACGACTTGAGACGAGAGCCGAAATTGCGATGATAAAAAACTTTGCTGATTGTGTGGGTATGACCGCAGGAAGTGAGGCAACAATCGCAAAAGAACTCAACCTGAAGTATGCAGCCATCTGCACAATGGACAATTACGCGCATGGAATAAAAGAGGAAAGGATTGACTACAGAGAAATAGTTAAAAAAGCAGGTGAAAATGCCAGAATGTGCCTTGAAATTGTTGGTGAAGCCGTAAAGGTGATCTGGGATGATTTTTATACGGGAAGCGAGGGTTCTGACCCCTGAGGGTGTTCAGGAATGCAATTTGCTGATTGACGGCGATACAATNGTATCAGTTGGAGATACTGCTGATAAAACAGATTTAGTGATAGATGGAAGGAGAAAAGCTGTAATCCCAGGATTGATGAACTGTCACACGCATGCTGCAATGACCCTTTTTCGAAGTTATGCAGATGACATGAAACTACACGAGTGGCTGGAAACCAAAATCTGGCCTCTTGAAGCAAAGCTTGATGGAGAAGCTGTTTACTGGGGAACAAAGCTTGCATGCCTTGAAATGCTGAAGAGTGGCACGACTTTCTTCGCTGACATGTACTTTTACTGTGAGGATATTGCAAGAGCTGTATCAGATATGGGAATCAGAGCATGTATATCATCAGCTTTCTTTGATTTCTTCGACCCTGGCATTCTTGAGGAAAATATGAAAAGAGTTGAAAAGGAGCTTTCAACTCTCGAAAAGTACGAGATGGTTATACCATCTGTTGGTCCACACGCAGTATATACTGTGAGCCTTGAAGGTTTGAAGAGGGCTGCAGAACTGGCAAATGAGAGAAATATCCCTGTCCATTTTCATCTTGCAGAAACGGAGAGAGAGGTGCTCGATTTTAGGAAGAAACATGGAAAAGGAATAATTCAGGTTCTGGATGAGATTGGTTTTCTGTCTCCAAGACTCATAGCTGCCCACAGTGTCTGGCTCGATGATAGCGAGATTCAGCTTCTTGCCAAGAGAGGTGTTAATGCAGTTCACTGTCCCGCCAGCAATATGAAGCTTTGTGTTGGTAAAGCGATAAACTTTACAGCAATGAAAGAAGCAGGTCTGAATGTATGTCTTGGTACAGATGGGGCAGCGAGTAACAACAACCTCGACATACTTGAAGAGATGAAGTTTGCTGCTTTGCTTCAGAAGTTCTTTTACAATGATCCAACGCTTATGAAAGCTGACGAAGTTTTCGCCATGGCCACGGTAAACGCAGCAAGAGCATTCAGGTTGAGAGCCGGGNTGATAAAGGAGGGTTACCTTGCAGACCTCGTAATCGTTGACCTCAGAAAATCATTCATGTCACCGGATCACAGTCTTGTTTCAAATCTGGTTTATTCAGCCTCATCTGAGTGTGTTGATACTGTGATTGTAGGCGGTAAGATTATCGTCCAGAATGGAGTGTTCCCAGATGAGGAGAGAATAATTGAAAAGGCAAGCAAAGTTGCATTCAACCTTGTACAGGGTTNAGAAGTAGAGTCCAGGTTACATACCAGCTTGCCAGACTGAGAAACGATATTCCAAGCCANTCTTTTCCCTCAAGCTCGATACCAAATCTGGGGAATGCGAACTTCTGAACGTAAATTAAGAAAACAAGGATTATGATTCCGAATGGATCTCTGCTTCTGACACTTCCTGTTATGAGGAATGACAGACTACCTGCAATTATTCCCATCACTATTGGAAATAACGTTTTTATCAGTTCCTTTCTGAATTCCATTTTCGCTTCATTTTTCTCCTTCTTTTCAGCCATTCCATTCACCTTAGTGTTTCATCTGGCCGAACCTGTCAAGTGTCCAGCACAATCTGAGGATTACCTGAACGATGGTCTTGATGACAGGAGCTTTGGTAGAGGTAGCGGTGCGAATGGTCTATTCGCGCATACCCTTTTAATTCTTTCTACAAGTTCATCAACACTCATTTCAACTCTCTTCTGATTTTCGAGTGAGGATTCCTCTCTGATCGTTACGCTCAGTTTTCCAGTCTGAACTTCCTTTTCGCCGATGACAACTATGTAAGGCACCCACTCTCTTGCTGCATCTCTTATCTTCTTACCCAGAGTTTCATCTCTGTCGTCAACATCTACCCTTATTCTCTCTCCCTCAAGTTTCCCAGCAATCTCCATTGCCTGATCGAGAAATCTCTCACTAACTGGGATGACTCTCACCTGAGTTGGAGATAGCCAGACCGGGAGCATTGGAAGTTTTCCAGAATCCATCATGAACCTCGCCTTCTCAAGCAGCGCGTACATGACTCTCTCAATTGCTCCACTTGCAGAACAGTGGAGAATTAGCGGGTACTTCTTCTCACCATCTGAATCCACGTAAGTTATTCCGTATCTTTCGGCATTTTCCACATCTATTTGAACAGTTGAGAGGGCTGATGCTTTGTCGAGNGNGTCAACAAAATTGAATTCAAACTTCAGAACGAAATAAAAGAATCTGTGATCCCACATTTCAATTAAAATTGGTTTTTTCAGCACGTCCACAAGACTGTGAACAAAATCCCTGTTTTGCTCATAGAAGTCCCTCGTAACTCTCACAGCAACCTCGTAATCCTCTGGCTCAAGTCCAATTTCCCTTAACACCTCCACTGACAGCCTGTACTGGTTGAAGAATTCCTGCATCGCTTCCTTCATATCTCTGGCTATGGTGTGCATATCCGGCATNGTGAAGGCTCTCAATCTCCTCAATCCAACAAGTTCACCACGTTGCTCTTTTCTGAATGAGTACCTCGTCAGCTCGTAAATTCTAAGTGGAAGGTTACGATAAGTAATTGTAGAGTTTGTGAGCATTAGGAACTGTCCAAAACACGCAGCAAATCGCAGGAACAGTTCTCTTTTGTCCCCTTTGATTATATACTGCCTTGCTGGAAATCTTTCCAGATAGCGACGCAACGTTGGATGATCCCTGTCGTACATTATCGGAGTTTCGACTTCCATTGCCCCATACTCTATGCATTTCTCCGTTACAAACCTTTCGAGCAAACTCTTTATCAGTCTGCCTTTCGGATAGTACCTCATATGACCCGAGTCACTCGCTGCTTCATAGTCAGCAATTTCAAGCCTTCTCATGTACTCAACATGCGGAGGCGTAACGTCAACTGCCCTTCTCTTTGCAATTTCATAATCGGCAAACTTTCTTAGCTTTTCGTACCCAGTAAAATCAAATTTTTCAACTTCAACGAGTTCTTTTTCTGGAGTCAATATATACCAGTANCTNACCACACTCTCTTCATCTTTCAGAGCCTTGGTTACCTCCGCCTCTTCTTCACCCCCAATCTCCCTTGACAGCTCACTCAGTGGATGACCCTTGCATGAAATTTTGAATGCTTTGTACCACCCAAATGGTGATCTGTGAACCTCAAAATCAGATAAGGATGCTTCCACAAGCTTCAGAATTCTAACGGCTGTTTCAGGATCAGCGAGATTTGACGATAAATGAGCGTATGGGTAAATCAGTATTCTTTCAGCTCCCACTTTATTTGCAACATCTCTTATTTCCTCTACAGCTTTCTGGACAACCCCCTCGTCGTCACCCTTTTCAACTGATGTGAAAACAACGAGGACTTCATCAACTCTCTCACCTTTTCTATCAAATTCTTCAGCAAACTTCGTTTTCTTCTTCACCTCGTACTCCATGTAATCTGCGTGGATTAACAGAAGTTTCATGCAAAAGTGGAGGACGGCAGTAAGATAAAGTTTTCCCAAATTGCACACCTGACCCAACTCAACTCAGAACCAAACCATGCATGCTGCTTCCAAAAATTCGTCTCCATAGAGTGTCAAAAATTTATTGAAAATAAATTAATGTTTTAATAAAAAGTTAGCTTGCTAATAAAATTTAAAAAACATCATTTTTAAAAAGTAGAAAATAGTCCCGCGGGGTGACTGGAAATTCCGGTAGAGAATTTTAGGGATGCAAGCTCAACAGAACTCGAGATTATCAAGGAGGTACTTGACTCACTACCATTTTACGCCCTTATTGTAGATGAAAATCACAGGATTGTTTTGGCAAACAGGGTTTTCGAAAAGAAGTTTCCAAACGCTGCTGGAAAATACTGCCCAAGACTTGTCCATGGAAGTGAGGGACCGGTTCCAGAATGTCCACTTGAGGATTCCATTGAAAAAGGGTTTGTAACAATAGAGAAAGAGGTTTACGACAGAGAGAATAACAAATGGTACATCTCAACCATATATCCTCTCAGATTCAAAGTAAACGGAAAAAGGGTTTTCGTACACTTCACTCTGGATATTACNGAAAGAAAAAAAGCTGAGGAGGGGTTAAAGAAGACCAACAAACTTCTAAGAATAATAAACAGAATCAACGAGCTAATGATTAGAGAAAGAGATATNGACAAACTCGTAAATGATGTGATAAATGAGCTATCCGCCGAGTATGTAGCTGGATGGATTGTTGTTAAACTCGGTGGAGAGCAAAAAGTGTTTACATCTGCCATAACGGAAAAAATTGATATTCATCTCTTTGAATGTGTTAAAAGAGCTCTTTCAGATGGAGAAACAGTAGTACTATCACCAGAATCCCATTTCAAGCACTGCATGTATTTCGAGCTTCACAGCTCAAGGTACGTTATGGCAGTCCCCATGAAAGTTGGAGAGAGAATCGTAGGAGTGGTGGTTATACATTCTAACAAAGAATTCTCTGATGAAGAAAAAGAGCTTATTCAAACATTTGCCAACGATCTGGCTTTTGCTGTGAATGCAATTGAACTGGAAGAAATCAAAAGAAGAGCCTACAAACAGATCGAAGAAAATATTGTACAGTACGCAACTCTTGTGGATCACATAAGAAACCCACTTGCGGCGATTTCTTTAATTGCTGAAGTGGAGGTTAACAGGGAAACTGGAGAGAAGATTCTTGCTCAAGTTGAAAGAATAAAGGAAGTACTTAGGAAACTCGATGAGGGATGGATTGAGTCCGAGAACATCAGAGAATTTCTAAAAAAATTTGGATGAGGGAAATGGTATGCAAGATAAAATCCGGGGAATAACAGAGACCATAAAAAGGGCTGTAGAGAGGTTTAATCATTACAGATATCCAGAAGCAAAAGCTGAAATTATTCAAATTTCCGAGGATATCGCTGTTATTAAATTCACAGGAAGTTTCTGTATGTCCTGTGGAGTATATGACTACTTTGAAGATCTCATCTGGATCTCCGATCTGGATGCAGAGATTTTGGGATATGAGTCTGCTGAGGAGGGTTTTGTTGTCAGATATCTACTCAGGAAAGATGACACGAATCATAATGAATCATCAAACGCAAAATAATTTATTCAGCTTTAGCGGAATTATAGAAGTGAAGAAAATCGTAGTTCTTTCAGATACTCATATTGAGAAGTTCCTATTACCTGAAAATCTCTTACACCATATTCAAAGTTCCGATACTGTTGTGCATGCTGGTGATTTCGATAAATATCAAGTTTTTCAAAGGTTAAATGACATATGTAAACTTTATGCAGTTGCAGGAGACAGCGACGATGAGGTGATAAAGAATGAACTCCCCACGGAAATAACATTTAAAGTCGAAAATCTCAGATTCGGGGTCGTTCACAAAGGTAACTACCTGAACGAATTTGACGATCTTGGATACAAGGCAATGGAACTTGGTGTTAATGTGCTGATCTTTGGGCATATTCACAGGTTCGTGGTCAAGGAAATCGGAGATGTTTTACTCCTCTGTCCAGGCAGTCCAACAAAACCTCGACTATCCACAGGAAGTTTTGTTGAAGTGCTGGTAGATGAAGATAGGATGAAGGTAAAATGTCACTTCATTCAGGAAATTTTCTGTGGCATAGAGGTTATGAGGAGGTTTAAGGATAACAAAAATAGAATCGAAGAGGTGAAANATGAAGGTATTCATTCCTGAAAACTGGAATGAGTTAAAGAGAGAACTGAAAGAAAGAGGCTTGTATGTCGAAATAAGAAAAGGTGAGACTGAAGACGAGTGCTGCACTGTAGTTGGNAAGACCCTGAAAATTATTTCAGCACCAAGAAATTTAAAAGAGATTCTCGAATTCCTGGCTGATCTGAATTACGATTATGCTGCGCTTATTGGATTTGATCTTGAGGCTGAAGGACTTGAAAAAGGTCTTGGATTCAAGATTCCGCGAGTCAGAAGTGTGGAAGAAGTGGACAGGGCACCAGAGATTGAGTCGTTAAAGTCATTAATTCTCAAAACAAAGTGTATAGGTGGTGCTGAGAGGTGCGGAGCGATAGGGATCTTTATAGGTTTTGTTAGGAAGATTTCAGATGGTAGAGAAGTTAAACATCTTGAATATGAGGCAATGGACGATATATTCGATAAAAAACTCAGAGAAATAGAGGACAGACTGAGAAAGTATCCCGGGATAGTTAATGTAAAAATCTACCACAGAAGAGGGATGTTGATGCCAGGTGAAGACATAGTCTATGTGGTAGTTATGGGTGAACACAGACGTGATGTATGGGAACCCCTTAGAGAGAGCATGGAAATAATAAAACGAGAACTTCCGGTCTGGAAAAAAGAGGTTTACATCGACGGAGAAGTATGGGTTCACGATAAGGAATTCTCAAAAACAAAAATTTAGGAGAAACATACTGTTATTTTTCTTGATTCACCTTTAACATAAACAGGAAAAACTAATCATAAAATTCCTACAAAAATACCTCCTCTTGCCTGAAATTCCTAAAAATCCCTACCAGATATGAAGCTGGCATGGAACCCTGAATCGTAGAAGCTGAAAAGTATATATTACAATTGGGAAATTGCAAAGCGATGGACAAAAAGACTACAGTTCTTACTCTCGGCAAATTGCTAAACATAAAACATATGTGGAAGTGGAACTTCATAGGCGTTTTTGTTGGAGTAATAGCAGGTATTGGCGCAATAGTTTTTTACACGATTCTTGAATATTCGACTCATCTCTTCCTTGGAATTGGTGCTGGTTTTTACCCTCCTAAGGCAGGTTCAGTTGACTTTAGCTGGATCCCACCAGATAACCCCATTCGAGTTCTTCTCGTTCTGACTCTCGGTGGTCTTCTCTGCGGACTGATCGTATACAGATTTGCCCCAGAAGCAGAGGGTCATGGAACGGATGCTGCCATCAGGGCTTTCCACAGAGAGGGAGGGAAAGTGAGAGCAAGAATCCCACTGGTAAAAACCATTGCTTCTGCGATAACCATCGGTTCTGGTGGAAGTGCTGGAAGAGAAGGTCCGACTGCGCAGATTTCAGCAGGGTATGGCTCTATAGTTGCAGATCTGTTAAAACTTGGTCCGAGAGAGAGGAGGTTGGCTCTTGCCGTTGGGATAGGAGCTGGGATAGGCAGTATATTCAAGGCTCCACTTGGTGGAGCAATTCTTGCCACAGAAATTCTATACAAAAGAGATTTTGAAGTTGAAGCTCTTATACCTGGACTTATTGCATCTGTAATTGGCTATGTTATTTTTTGCAGTTATGATGGCTATAGTCCTGTTTTCAGTTTTCCGGAGGTGCACATAACTGCTATCCAGATACCGTTTTTCATGCTTGAAGGAGTTATCTGTGGTATTTTTGGATTGATTTACGTCATCTCCTTTTATAGCACACACAGGTGGTTTTCCGAATTTTTCAAAAAAAGGAGTATTCCTCTGCACTTCAAGCCAGCAGTCGGAGCGTTTATCACAGGTTTAATTGTTATAGGAGTTGCACTGACAGTTGACCCNACCACTGGATACGGTGCGCTGGGCATGGGATACGGATTTCTTCAAATGGCAATGTACAATCAGTTACCTCTTAAAATCATGCTAACACTCGCCATCGTTAAGATAGTGGCAACATCCCTCACAATTGGCTCTGGTGGGAGTGGGGGTGTTTTTGCACCTGGTCTTGTTATAGGAGGGATGATTGGTGGAGCTACAGGAATGCTTCTTCACGATGTCTTTCCAGAGATTGTAACACTGGATGTGATTCCTGCATTTGTCGCAATCGGGATGATAGCACTCTTTGGTGGCATATCCAAAGCACCTATTTCTGTTCTTATAATGATCAGCGAGATGACAAAAAACTATGAACTGCTATTTCCTGGAATGGCAGCAGTCGCGCTTGCATATATGATAACAGGAGATTACACGATATATGTCGAGCAGGTTGACACGAAAGCGGATAGTCCAGCACACAGAAGAGAAATGTCAGTTGATATACTCCAAAACGTNCTGGTTAAAGATGCAATGGTTCCTGCAGAGAGAGTTATGACTGTAAGTCCACACAATACGATACTTGAAGTGATAGACCTGATAGAAAAAACAGGTCATATTGGATTTCCTGTTGTGCAAAATGGTGAGCTTATTGGTATGATTACTTTCGAGGACGCTGAACGTGTCCCAATTGAGGTGAGAAGTGAGACGACAGTAGCTGATGTTATGACGCGTGACCTTGTTGTCACGTATCCTGACGAGAATCTTGAAGAGGCACTGATAAAACTTATACAGAGAGATGTTGGCAGACTGCCTGTTGTTGAGAGGGGTAATGAGAGAAAGCTTGTAGGACTGATAACAAGGAGTGACATAATGAAGGCTCATGCAAGAGAGGTTGCGAGGCTCTCAGCATGAAAGTTCTTCTGGTAACGGGGAAACTTGCAGAGAAAATGGTAAGAAGATTTGGAAAAGGTGCTGCAATTCATGTCTGTGATGTAGATGTAGCAGCCTTCATAACACCCGAAATGTTGAAAAATCTGGATTTAACCAGCTATGATCTCGTTCTCGTCCCCGGTTTAACGAGAGGTGCGAGGTGGGATATTCTTGAAAGAGAGAAGGGAACTAAAATCAGACTGGGGCCCCTACATGCATACGATCTTCAAACAGTCCTGAAGAATGTCGATAAAATCGAGTTTTCACACTATATTCCAGCATGCAGACTGATTGAGAGTGTTAAAATAAAAGAGACGGTGGAAATGGTTGATGAACTTGAAAAAGACTTCAGTTTCAAAATTGGAGAGGTAGCTATTGGTGGAAAATCCCGGATGAAAGTTGTAGCTGAAGTTGCATATTTCAACTCACTTGAGGAGTTAAGGGAAAAAATAGATCACTACGTTGAAAGCGGAGCAGATATAATTGACATAGGAATACCACTGGATTTTGATTTAGATTTCATATCTAAAGCTGTTAAAGAAGCCGTGAACTACACCAATCTGCCCGTAAGCATCGATACATTCAGCAGGAAAGCGATTGAAATCGGTATCAGGTGTGGAGTGGACATGATAATGAGCATATCGAGTAAAAACCTNGATGCTATTGANCTTATAGAGGAGCAAGCAGTTGTTGTGGTTGAAAGGGATATCGACAAGCTGTTCAGACTTATCGATTTAGTAGAGAGAAAGACAGAGAAAGTAATTGCTGACCCTATTCTCGATTCTCCGCTAAGAGTTGCCGAATCCATTACACGATATGTAGAATTCAGAATGAAAGACCCTGAAACGCCTCTTCTTTTCGGTGCAGGAAATGTAACAGAGCTGAGTGATGCAGACTCGATTGGTATAAACGCTCTGCTTGCATTCATAGCTGAAGAACTTGGTTGTAACCTTCTATTTACAACTGAAGCAAGTCCGAAGACGTATGGTAGTGTGAGAGAGTTGAAAATCGCATCGTATCTTGCCAAAGCTTCCAAAATTAGAGATTCTCCACCTAAAGATGCGGGTGTAAATCTACTGGTGATAAAGGATAAGATGAGGTATGAGAGTCCACAGAGACCAGATGAATACGTTGAGGCAGAAGAGAGCAAAGAATTCATAAGAGACCCGAAAGGAGATTTCATAATTTACGTTTCCGGTGATAGAATTGTATGTAAACACGATAAACTCACGGTAATAGGCAAAAACGCTAAAGAAGTTGTTGATACAATTCTCAGGCATGGTCTTGTCTCCAGGCTTGATCATGCTGCATATCTTGGAAGAGAATTGAAAAAGGCTGAAATTGCAGCAATCTTAAGAAAGAATTACATTCAAGATAGAGAACTGGATTTTGGATTCGTATCAAGGCCAACATCGAATACCGCTCTCACAGGTAAGCATGAAAAAGGATCAGAAAAAACGAAGTGAAGCAGGGAAAATCGAAAAGAAAGTTTATATCTCTCGATTGCAAAGCTGTTATGTGCGGGGGTTGCCGAGTCTGGAAAAGGCGCAGGGCTTAAGACAGCGGTAAGAGACCCTGTCCCGAAGGGGTCCGCGGGTTCAAATCCCGCCCCCCGCATGGTTTTAAAATTCCTTAGCTTTTGCTCGCAAACTCTCACAAGTCCTAAAAATCTCATGACCGTATTTGTCATACCACTCCTCAAGAGTTCTTATAACAGTTCCATATCCAAGCATCTCAGCAACATCAAGAATTCCGGCTGGAGAGTTTGTGGCGAGCTTGTAAATTCTGTTGACAGTTTCTTCATCCGCAACCCCATCTTCAACTACCCTGAGAGCCTCATTAACTGTGGCTGCTACAATTGGCATTACATCGCATGGTTGTGCTTCCGGAATCACAGCTTTTCCCTCAACCCATCTATAAAATCCCTCTCCACTCTTCTTTCCAAATTTGCCCCACTCAACCATTTTACGAGTAAAGAATTCCATGAATTTTGGAAGCTCAAACCTACTGCCATACGCTTCTCTGAAACTAGCGTACGAGTATGGAAGGATATCCAGTCCTATGAGATCCAATAACTCAAAAAATCCGGTAGGAGATCCCAGATTCCTAATTGACATATCAATTTCTTCTGGACTTGCATAAAGCAACACATAACTTGCAGCAACCCATCCTGCGTAGAACATTCTGTTTAAAACGTGTCCCCTACATTCTTTTCTCAATATTACGGGTTCTTTACCTATTTTTCTGGCAATCTCAACTGTCCTCCTGATAACGTCATCTGAAACCCTTTCTCCCCCAACTTCAATAAGAGGCATTAGAATTGGAGGATTGGAAAAATGAAATAACGTAAGTCTCTCTGGATACCTCAGATCTCCGGCAATTTCAGACGGCATGAAGCTTGATGTATTGGTTGCGAAGATGCATCTCTTGTCAACAAAATCTTCAAGAGTTTTGAATAACTCAATTTTTTCATTCAGTATTTCAACTACAGCTTCAACAATGAATAAACTTCCCTCAATCTGCTCGATTTCGGTTGTGTAGAGTATTTTAGATACTATCTCATCTCTCTTTTTTAGCCCAGCTTCTTCCAGTTCCCTTAAACACTCTCCTTCATGTCTTTCTCTTGCTTTTCTGATTGCACTTTCGCTTTTATCAACAAGCACTACGTCAAAACCAGCATTCGCAAAAAGGGCTGCTATCGCTGCCCCCATAGTCCCTGCACCAAAAACAGCCACTTTCATAATTTCACCCTGTTTAAAAGTTAAAAAACTAAGATGTAGATTCAGTATTCACGCAAAATGTCAACGATGTTGAGCTTCATGTCGAATTCGAAGTAAGTTGCAATTACCACATCCTGTATCTCAAGCTTGTGAACTGGATCGATGACTGATGGAGAATCATAAGTTATGCTTGCAGGGCCCATGAAAACAACTTTCTCGCCATTTGGATCGACATGGTAATCAATTTCTGCATACCACTTTACGAGTTGCGTAACCCCACCTTTCCCCCTTATGGGAGGAAAGTGTCTTACTGAGTAGAGATAACTCGGTTTCGGCAAAACTGTCTCTATTATATCGCTGGAAACCCTCGCATTAGGTTTCAGGACAAAGGTAACCAGCCTTTTTCCCGAAGGTCTTTCAAGTGTGCCCATTATCAGGTCATACTCGTTTTTAAGCTCAATCTTGGCAAGTTTTTTCGGTGCTCCTTCTATCTCTCTCCCACCAGCCATCGCAGCATCGTTTGTCACGTAAATGTAGGGAATATAATGCCCCACATCTCCCTGCTCGTCCTGAACTTGAATCGTGCTTATGTATTCGTAATACTCACCAACGGTGCTGAAAGGGTAGTGAGAGATCCAGATTCCTCCCTGTGCCGGTTT
>Ga0180908_1008_pt1 | contig 17836 bp, 16 predicted proteins | sample Deesub1362A_J573_FD_124169 | JGI IMG/M metagenome (GOLD analysis project Ga0180908, IMG submission 124169) | Archaeoglobus sp. JdFR-41 | reverse complement strand
GCTCCACTTGCATGATCTGGGTGAGTATGGGATAGGATCAAACAATTTGCTCTTTTCACAAGCTCCTGTATTATTTCAATACCTGCTCCAGCATCTATCAGGAATTTTTCTGCAAGAAAAACGTTACAAAAAGGGAATCTACCTCTGTTTCTTCCTACAATGAGACTGAACTTATCTGCAACTTTGATTAACCTTGCGCCCATATTTTTTATGGTATTGGACAATTTTTAAATAATTGTGTCTGTGAACACTTTAAAACTCCTGGGCACTCCCNGGATAAACTTTCTGAATCTAAAATATTAGTGTACATTTANTATTATTTAGCGGAATACTTCTGAGAGGTTGACCTCAGAATGTGTCATGGGAAAAACAAAAACGGTTTTATTCTGGAGAACTCCCACCACATGTGAGGCGGCGAAGANTCATCTACAACCTGCTTCTCCTGTCAACGATGATAATTTGGGCGGGCTCATTTATCTTCATAAAGATAGGGCTTAACGAAATAGGGCCATTTAATCTCGCATTCTATAGGTTTCTTCTGGCATCACCATTACTTACAGCATATGTGTATGCGAGGGGGAATTTCAGCTTCCCTGCGAAATCAGATCTAATCGCCGTTACAATTCTCGCTCTTACAGGAGTTTCATTACTCTATNCCATTCAATTTCTTGCACTTTTATTCACCACAGCTACAAATGCTTCAATTCTCATAAACACCTCTGTACTCTTTGTTGCAATTTTTGCCTTTATCACTGGCGAGAAGCTAACGCTTCCTCGGGGAGTTGGTATTCTCCTCTCGTTCATCGGTATCATACTTGTTGTTTCCAAAGGTAGTTTTGAGTTCTTCACCTCAAAGACTCTCTATGGGGATTTGCTCATGATCCTCGATGGTCTCCTCTGGGCAGTTTATACAATTCTCGGAAAAAAGACTCTAACTAAATACGGTTCAGAAAATCTAACTGCCAATGTGTTTTTAATAGGAGTTCTTCTACTCTTTCCGTTTGCTCTCTGGGAAGGTATTCAGTTTCCAGTCAGTACACATACAATTTTTGCAATACTGTATCTTTCAGTTTTGTGTTCAGTATTTGCATATCTGGTCTGGTACTACGCACTTGCAGTTAGTTATGGAATCAACAGTTGTTGCNGCCTATGTGTACTTAGTACCACTTTTCACAGCAATTATAGCATACTTCACACTTGGAGAGGAGATCGGGATTTTCACTGCAATTGGTGGTTCTCTTACAATTCTCGGTATAATCCTCGCAGAATATGGGAACGCAGCTGAGGATTAGATTTTTAATTCCGAGATGTGTGAAGAAGTTGGAATTCCAGAAAAGTTTAAAAATGTAATGAAAATTAACTACCATGACCTACGAGATTCTGATGCAAAAACTGGGATTTCCGACTTCTGAGAGACTTAGAAAGATTCTTGAATACCTTATGGATGAGGAAGAGGCTAAAATTGCTGCAGCTCTTCCAGGAAGCGTCGATGAGGTTGCAGAGAAAGTTGGAATGAGCAGAGAAAAGGTCGGGGAGATTCTTGAGAAACTTTTTTTCAAGGGAGTTGTATTCCCCAAGGATTTTCAAAAAANGGATTACTATAGATTTGCNAGAGATTTGATTCAGCTCCATGACGCAACACTTGCATCGCAGCATATGAAAGACCCCGAGTATGCGAAAATGTGGGAGGAGTTTGGAGAGAAGGAAGCTCATCCAATGCTTGGAAAGTTCTTATCCTCTGCTGGATTTAAGGTCTGGAGAGTTGTTCCTGCTTACGGAGCAATAAAAGATCTGCCAGATGTCTTGCCATACGAAAACATAAAGGAAATGCTTAAAGCTCAGGAGAAAATAGCTGTTGTTCCCTGTTCGTGTAGAAANGTTACAGTTTTAGCTGCGAATGGGTGCAGTTATACAGATGAAACAAAAACATGGCACTGCATTCAGGTTGGTAGAGGAGCGGAGTACGTGATTGCACGAGGTTCCGGGAGAGAACTGAGCCTTGAAGAAGCACTTGAACTGATAGACGAAATCGAAAAAGACGGGCTGATCCACACATGGCCCAACACAGCTAAAATTGTGGATCGCAGAGTTACAGTGAACTGCAACTGCTGCAGTGATTGCTGTGAATTTTTCCTTGCTGCAAGAGGAGCCGATGTTCCAATAGAGTCACTCCTTGAGAAAAGCAGATATGTCGCTTATGTGGATGAGGACCTCTGCATAGCTTGTGGGACGTGCGTTGAGAGGTGCCATTTCGATGCTATTGAGCTGGATGATGTAGCAAGAGTTAATGAGGAGAAATGTTTTGGATGTGGCGTTTGTGTTGTGGGCTGTGAACAAGAAGCGATGAAAATGAAAGCTGTAAGACCCCCTGAGCATATTCCTCAATAATTTTTGTATAATTTTAATTTAAAATATTACTTGGTTTCTGCGTTTGTTAACTTCCGCATTCGAACCAGCTTACCGCATTTGCTTAACAATCCCCGTAAACTCACCTTACAGTTCTCATCGATAAGTTACAGAATCTCCGGTATCTTCTCGAATCAGATTACAGAAAGAGGAACCAGTTTCTTGAGTAAATTTGGAAAAAGTTAAAAATTTCAAGGTTCACGAGCCACGGGGGTGGAGAGATGAGATACTCAGAGATCGCTGCCGTAGGATTCCTTCTGCTTATCGTTTTGATTGGTGCACTTGGAATTTATCAAATTCATTTTGAAACCCTCATGCCAGTTGAGCCGTATGAGTCGGCCCTTGGTATGCCGTGGAAATTGCTTGTAGCTCTCTACGTTTTCTTTGTCGTTTCAACTACGGGGCTGTGCATTGTTGCATCCCTTGGAGAGGTTTTTAACATCAGACAGCTTGAGCCAATTGTAAAAGAGGGGCTGATCCTGGCACTCGTAACGATTCTTGTGGGTCTCATGACAATCGGACTCGAGATTGAAAGAATTGAGAGGGGATATTTTGCCCTCATCGGTCATACAAATCCCATGAGTGTAATGTTCTGGATGATAATGTTTTATGTTCTTTACGTGATATTTCTTATCGTTGAAATCTGGTTTTACTTCCGGGACGATCTTGTAAAGCAAGCAGAGGAGGGTGGTTTGAGAGGNTTAGTTGGAAAAATAGCATCCCTGCAATTTCTCAACATTTCATTTTTGAAATTTGATAGAGAGACAAACAAACAGTTTGCCAAAGCTATCGGGTTTGCCACGGTTGTGACTGCGATTATTGCTCACAGCAATCTTGGGGCACTGTTTGCTGTAAATTATCTCCCGTTCTGGCATGGTGCACTCTTGCCCATCTACTTCATACTTTCAGCTATTGTTTCTGGAGCTTCACTGACAATACTTGCAGCCGTTCTTGCAGACTGGATAAAAGGGTCAAGAATCACTGGTGAGAGATACGAAGCTCTTCAGATGTTAAGATTCATTCTTGGATTTTCACTTGTGGTTACGGTTTTCTTTACAGCGTGGAAAATAATAATAAAAGCATATCCTACAGCTGGCTGGTTTTCGAATGAGGCTGTTAGCGTTTTTCTAACTGGACCCTACGCCTTTAATTTCTGGATTATCGAAGTGTTCATAGGATTGCTGATTCCAATAGCGATTCTTGCAAGTCCTGCTGGGAGAAGTATTGATGGTCTTTTTGTAGCAGCTTTTCTGACAGTTGTGGGTATATTTTTCCTTCGAATTGACTTGGTTATGGGGGGACAGGTTTTGAAGTTGATATCGGGAATTGGTGTGCCAGCAATGAGTGTCCACCCCTTTGAGATCATGGCNGCGTCAGGTTTTCTTGCGCTGATGGTTTTGCTTTACTATGTTTTATACAGGGTTCTCCCCATGGAGGGATGAAAATGAGAAGAAGAGACTTCATTAANGGTCTTGTAACGATTCCAGGAATTTCGGTATTATCCATGCTTGCAGATGCTCAGAATTCGGTTTCAGAGGGAGCAAAAGTCAGCTATGCGATGGTTATTGACGTTGACAGGTGCATAGGATGTGGTCAGTGTGTTATAGCATGCAAGATAGAAAACGATGTTCCTACCAAAATTCCGGTCTCAAGAACCTGGATAGAGGGATACTCTGTTGAGACNGGTGTTCCATTTAGCAGAACTGAAGTGCAGAAAATTGTGATGAACACTGTTGAAAATCCATTTCTGGAAGCAGAGTGGAAATATGGTGAAGTTTTTTACGTGCCAAAACTCTGCAACCAATGCAGCAACGCTCCCTGTCTGAATGTTTGTCCTGTTTATGCAAGNTTCCACACTGAAGAAGGAGTNGTGCTGGTGGATAAAAACACATGCATAGGGTGTAAGTACTGTATCACCGCATGTCCCTACGGTGCCACGTATCTCCATCCGGAACAGAAGGTTACAGATAAGTGCACGTTCTGTTATCACAGAGTTAAAAGAGGTTTGCAACCTGCCTGTGTCCTTGCATGCCCGACAGACGCGAGAGTGTTCGGGGATGTTAATGATAAAAACAGTGAAGTTTACAGACTTCTCGAAGAGAACAGAGTCGCAGTTCTGAAACCTGAGGAGGGTACATTTCCGAGGGTGTTTTACATAAACCTGGATACGTCGGTGGTGGAGTGAGATGAAGAAAAAAGTGCTTTTTCTGAGTTTCTTGTTCGCTCTGCTGGTTTATGGAGTGCTTTTTACCTATGTTTTTGCGATTTCTCCCATCATAAAGGAGAAAAGTATCTCAGGATGGCTTGTAGAGGAGGAAACAAAAAAACCAAAGTATATGGAGAAGTTCGTCTGCGGAGAGTGCCACTTTGAAGTTTACAAAGCCCTGATCTCCGGTAACCATTCATCACTGGAGTGTGAAGTCTGCCATGGTGTCGGCTATGATCATTCCCGCTACAGAACTGCGGATAGTATTGTTGTTGATTCTTCAAGAGACGCTTGTTTGACTTGCCACAAGGATGTAGAGGGCAGAGAAGNCATCCATACAGTAGGTGAGGATCACCACACAGGTGTTAAATGCGTGGTGTGCCACTCCCCACATGGATAGAGTTAATGCGCACATCAATCAATCAGAAAACTTTGGCAACATCTACATAGTACTTGTTGAGCTGAAAATTCCAGAAAACGTTGGCTTCATCGCGAGAGCTGCAAAGAATTTTGGTTTNAAGAATCTCTGCTTATACAGGTGTATGATAGACGACAGAACGTATAGTACAGCTTCACATGCAAGAGATTTACTCGACAGAGCTNTCTATATTGACGATCTCCAAGGTTTTCTCTCGAAAATGAATCACGTCATAGGAACCACCGGAATAACAGCAGGTGAATACAGGTATTTCAGGCAGCCAGTGCTCAGTCCTGAGGATCTCTCCAATCTTTTGAAGAGGGCTGGGAAGACAGCAATTTTGTTTGGTAGAGAGGATTTTGGTTTATTAAGCGACGAAATAGAGCTGTGTCACGCAATAGTGAACATTCCGACCTCTCCTGAGTATCCTGTAATGAATGTCAGCCATGCAGCAGCTGTAATACTCTACGAGATCTCGAAGATCAAACTCTCAAAAAAACCGGAAAAATATGCAACTGTGGAAGAGATTGAGGTTTTTCTCTCTAACCTCGTTGAAATGCTAAAGACTGTTCAGTANCCTCCTCACAGAATTCGTCGAACAATTGTTGTTTTCAGAAGAGTGCTTGGTAGAGCAAAAGTTAGACAGCATGAAATTCTCACTCTGAATGGCATTCTCCGGAAGACCGTTAGTTACATAAAGAGAAAGTGTAAATCTTGATATGGATTCCCGAAAAACCTGGACTGCTGCACTTCTTAGTCTAATTCTTCTCATCATTGCACTCACGTTCTATTACTTCTCACCACTTTTTGATGGTATAGTTATGGGTATTGTTTTTGCTTACGTTGCCAAACCTATGAAAAAAAGGCTGGAATTTGCTGGCAAGTATGTATCATCTCTTCTGGCAACGGGATTTGTTATTATACCTATCTCTATACTCATGTTTTACGCTGTTTTTCAAGGTTTGAATCAAGCAGCTTACATAATTACTCATTACAAAGTTTTTGAGGAGGAGCTGATACTGATACTAAAAAATCTGGGGTTTGAGGACAATGTCGAGGAATTTGTAAGNCAAATCTTTCCGTCCACGGTNTCACTCATTCAATCTACATTCCAGATTTCAGCTGTTGAGATAACGAAGAAATTGAGTCTCTTTGCCATCAACTTCGTGGTCTCTGTGATTGTCTGTTTCTACGCTTTAACTGATTCAGAACGTTTCATCGAGAGAACNGTTAGAATAATTCCAGAGGATGTAAGAGATGAATTTAGGATATTTATAAAAGAACTTGATGAAACATATCTCGCGCTGTGGTTCGGGAATTTTATAGTTGCAATGCTAATCGGTCTTGCAAGTCTGCCATTTTTTATATACTTTAAAGTACCATTTGCTCCNCTCCTCTCCGGTCTGATGTTTCTCGCAGCACTCATTCCAATTTTTGCTGAGTGGATGGTAATACTCCCCGTTTCACTCTACCTGTTTTTACATGACCCTCACACGGCTCTTGTTTTCCTGGCAACAGGTGTTGTTTTTCTNTACATAATACCCGAATTGATAATCCGCCCACAGTTCCTGGGGTACAGATCGAAAATCCATCCCCTCGTGCTTCTTCTCGCTTTTGTTGGCGGGGGTATAGTAGGGGGAATTGGTGGATTCTTCCTCGCTCCCATGATCGCTGGCCTAGCGACGGCTATTTACAATTACTACACTCGTTGATCAGCCTACCTTCCCAGAATCATGATCCTGAACCGGTCTGCAGCTCTTGCAGCGGCATTGGCTATGAATCCAAGGTGCACAACCCATTGAACCATAAGGTGTATATCAACCGGGTTCATGTCAGAATTGAAAAGCTTCGTATGAAGTCCTATCTGAACAAGATCACATTCGTGCTCGATCTGTTCAACTTCTGGTACATGCCTGAGCGCTTTGCTAACTTCCTTTTTCGTGAATGAGGATGCAACAAGTCTATTTATGTGATCAACCATTGCTTCATATTCATTGATTGCTTCCATAATTTTTGAAAGGAGAATGTGGAACTCGTCCCAGATATCTGCTGGAGCATTTACCTTCCTGAAAGTCAGCATGTGGCCAACGTGCTCGCAGTTGTTGATAATATCATCTTGGACCTTCAGGAATTCGAGTAGGTCGTGTCTATCTACGGGCATCATAAGAGATTTGGTTACGTTTCCTCTAATTTCCTCTTTGATCTGGTCTGCATGATGTTCAAGTTCATCAATCTCGTCTCGCAGCTTCTCCACTTCCTCAAAATCACCCCTGTGGTAAGCCTCAAACTGCTGCTGAAGTAAACCAACGGCTCTGCCACAGAGTTGGGCATGAAGAGTCAGAGATCTGAATGGTGAGTATCCGAATATCTCTCCAACTGATCTGAAGAACTTCATATGAACACCACCATCACTGTGTAGAGGCTTATCGCAAGCATCGCTGCTACTGGAACCGTTAATATCCAAGACAATATAATCCTTTTTACGATGTCAAGATTTACGCTTGCCAGTCCACCGGCTATTCCAACCCCTATAACACTACCAACAAGCGTGTGAGTTGTCGAGATTGGCATCCCCAGAGATGATGCAAGTAAAACTGTCGTTGCTGTCGCAAATTCTGCAGAAAAACCTCTTGTGAACGTTAACTCAGTTATGTGTTTACCCACAGTCTCGATAACCCTGTAGCCCCATGTGGCAATACCAACTGCTATACCCAGCCCACCAAACATCAGAACCCAGAAAGGCATCTCTGTGGAATAGCCAAGAATTGCTGCAATTGGACCAGTGGCATTTGCAACATCATTGCTACCATGAGCAAATGCCATATAACAGGCTGTAATAACCTGGAGATACCTGAAAACATGTTCAACTCCTGCACTCGTAAATCTTTCAAGTAGCAGAAATCTGATGAGGGAGAAAACCGTGAATGCGAGAGCTGCGCCCATGAGAGGTGAAATTATCCAGCTTACAATTATTTTAGCAAGAACTCCCCACTGGATCTGGTCTAGCGTTATGTACTGCTGTGAGACTGCTGCAAGACCAAAACCGAGCATGGCTCCGACTATTGAATGAGTGGTTGAAATCGGAAGGTGATAATATGTCGAGATTGTAATCCAGAAACCAGCCGATAGTAATGCTGCCAGAGCTCCGAGTGCAACAAGGTGGGGATCCATCATCTCGATTGGGACTATCCCCTTTGCAATTGTATGTGTAACTTTTTTCCCAAAAAATGCTGCTCCAGTAAACTCCAGAATACTCGCAATAATAACAATTTGTTTCAGAGTTAGAGCTCTGCTACCGTATGAGGTAGCCATCGAGTTAGCAGCATCATTCGCTCCAATATTCCACGCAACATAGAAACCCACAATAGCTGAGGCGAAGAGAAGGAAGTTTACATCCATGCTTCCTTTTGCAGTGTTTCCGTAAAAAATTTTACTATTTTTCTTTAAAAGCGCTTGAGATTTTGTTGTAAAACTTACTTGTAACTGAGCTAAGTACACAAGTCTTGGGAGTTTTTAAAGAAGTAGTCTAAGAATAAGAGGTGGGCACGCCTCGGGTCGACTCGCCTTGCAGGCACCAGCTAAGACTCCAGACTCCTCCTCCCCGCAACCCCGGAAGCGTCGGTCGTCCGGGGTAAGCCTGCTCCCTTCCGGGCCTGGGCCGATCCCCCCGGTAAATATGGCGGACATTCCCTCCGGAAAGCCCGGCCATAACCGCCGACCCTCCGGGACGGGGACTCTGCGGAGCCGGGAGATGCTAAATGCCTGCTCAGCGAGCCTCCCCTCGGCTTCGGCCCCCGCATGTCGACGGTTTCGGGTTACAGGGGACGCCGAACCCCCCGGCCTAGCCCACCATTACTATATAGGCGCAAGACTAATTAAACCTTGTGGCATGCAGTTCCCTTTGTTTAATATTCAATCGTAATGTTTATTTTATCCNAGGTAGACGGCATTTTAATGCCTAAAAGGAGACTTCAGACCACTCTGAGTGANGAAGCTTTTAAAATTCTGGAAAAATATAGAGAAAAATATGGAGGTATGAACGAGGTTATAGAAGCTGCTTTGAAACTTCTTGATAGTAAAGACGCACATCTCACAGAAAATGATGTACTCCTTATCAATCTAATTCGCAATCTTGATTTTACCGGTTGTGGGAAGAGTCAGTACATGTATCTCGTTTGTGGGGATGTCAAAAAAGCAATAGAGGAGAGTATGATGGAAACTGCTGTAGAGTGGTTCCTTAAAAAACCCTTCCCCGAGATCACGCTCGAAGAATTTCTTGAAACTGTTAAGAAGGGATGGACAATACTCAACAGAGTTGATTACGTAGAGATAACCAAAGGGGAGAAGTGGATACAATTTTTCTGCGAACACACAATGAGGAGGAAAGAAGTAAGCGAATTTCTTTCGGAGCACATTCTTTCCATTTACAGGAAGTATTATTCCAGTGAGTGGGACGTAATAACGAGTATTTCTACAAATGGATTTACTATAAAATTCTACAAAAAGTAGACTCGAGATCTTGTATACCTGACCCTCATCTGCCAATTCCTCGCTATTTTTCAATCAAAATAGATAAATAGCGATATGTTTCACCGGAAATAATGGTAAGGGGTATTGGATTTAAATCCCGTACAAATGTTGACTCCGCAATTCAAAAAATGGTCTCTGCGATAGACATTCTTGAGAGTGTGAGTGTAAGCGTTTATGACTGTTACTCACACGTTCTTGCTGAGGACGTTGTTTCCCCTTTAGACATCCCACCATTTGACAGAGCAGCGATGGATGGGTTTGCCGTAAGAGCCTCTGATACGTTTGGAGCGTCATTGTCAAATCCCATCCTTTTGAGAAAATCTGGAAAAATTGGGATTGGTGAAAGTCCCGACATAGCTGTGAATGAAGGGGAGGCTGTAATGATTGCAACTGGGGCAGCAATGCCTGCTGGAGCGGATGCTGTTGTAATGGTGGAATACACAAGGAATGCAGGAGAGTATGTCGAGATTTTGAAATCGGTCACACCTGGAAAAAATGTCTCTCTGANAGGTGAAGATATAAGGGAAGGAGAAATCGTGTTACGAAAAGGTGAAATTCTGCAGCCACAGGATGCTGGAGTTCTTGCGTCCCTTGGTTTTCGTNAGGTTACAGTTTACCGCAAACCTGTTATTGCTGTGATATCTACGGGTAATGAACTGGTAAATCTGGAAGAAAAACTGGAATACGGGAAGATTTACAACTCCAACAATCCAATGATCTGCAANGCGGTAAAGGATGAGGGGTTTAAAGCTGTTTCACTGGGAATAGCGAGAGACAGTATTGGGGATATTGAAGATAAACTGCTGAAAGCACTCAAATACGATGTAGTAATTTTTACGGGTGGGACTTCAGTCGGGGAGAGCGATCTTGTTCCGGAGGTCATCGATAGATATGGAAAAGTAATCTTTCATGGAGTGGCCATGAAACCTGGAATGCCGACTGGTGGAGGTGTAGTNGATGGAAAACCGGTATTCATGCTTCCAGGGTCTCCATCAGCCGCTCTCCTGGGATTCTACATAATTGCACTACCCGTTCTTTACGCACTAAATGGGGTAAAGATTGTTGCAAGAAAATGGAGCACTGTAAGTGGAATTCTTGAAGCTCGTGTACCATCCGAGGTTGGAATAAGAACAAATGCCAGGGTTAGGTGGGAAAATGGTAGAATTATCCCCATAAGAACCTCTGGTTCTGGCATTCTAACTTCATTTGTCAGAGCAAATGCTCTNCTCACAGTTCCCGAAGAGAGGGAAGGGTTTGAAGAGGGAGAGAAAGTAGAGGTTACATTAGTAAGGGATATAACGGAGCCGCTGGAGGTGTGATGAATGAGAACAATGGCAAGAAAAATATTCAGAGAAGTTGTTTCGATTAAAGAAGCTGTTGACAGACTGTACAGATTTTATTCTCCGAAACCTCAGGTTGAAAAGGTATTGATAGAAAATGCTACAGGTAGAATTTGTGCAGAAGACATCTACGCAGTGTCAGACGTCCCACCATTTGACAGAGCGACCATGGATGGTTTTGCAGTCCAGGCTAAAGACACATTCACAGCTGATGAGGATAAACCTGTCAGGCTGAAAATTATCGGTGAGGTGGAAGCGGGACAGAAAACAGAGATTAGAATTGTTTCTGGAACTGCTGTCGAAATAGCAACTGGGGCAGCAATGCCTGCTGGAGCGGATGCTGTTGTAATGGTGGAATACACAAGGAATGCAGGAGAGTATGTTGAAATATTCAGACCTGTTTCACCTGGAGAGAACATAATGGCTGCTGGCAGTGACATTATGGCAGGTGAACTGATTTTAAGAGAAGGTTCAGAGATAACTCACAGAGACGTTGGTGTGCTGGCTGCATGTGGAGTCAGGAGTATTGCGGTTTACCGCAAACCTGTTATTGCTGTGATATCTACGGGTAATGAGCTCGTTGAGCCGGGAAAAGAACTCGAATATGGAAAGATATATGACGTCAATTCCTATGCTCTGTGTTCTGCAATTGAAGAGAATGGTGGAAAAGCAATTTTCCTGGGAATTACCAAAGACTGTAAAAATGAGATTGAGGAAAAGATTGCAGAAGGGCTGAAGACTGCTGACATCGTAATAACCAGTGGAGGAACCTCTGCTGGAGTGGGTGACATGATCTACGATATTCTCGATAAATTCGATCCCGGTGTAATCGTACACGGTATTGCTGTAAAACCTGGCAAACCTGCTGTCATAGCGCTATGCAACGGAAAACCGGTCTTCGGTCTGCCTGGATATCCGACTTCGGCTCTCACGGTTTTCGAGATTTTAGTAGCCCCTTTGATAAGGAAGCTCGCTGGAATTCGCGAAATTGAAAGGGAAGAGATTCAAGCAAAACTTGCTGTCAGGACGTTCTCCAGTGANGGGAGAAGGGAGTTTCTTCCCGTCAATCTGGTCAGAGGTACATGGGGCTATACCGCATATCCCGTAAGTGGGTCATACAGTGGCTCAATCACAGCTCTTGCTTTGACAGATGGGTTCATTGAGATCCCCGAAAACACGGTTATGCTTGAAGAAGGAGAGGAGGTTGAGGTTAAGCTGTTCAGTAAATTAAAACCGGCAGATCTTGTGATAATTGGAAGTCACTGTATCGGTGTCGATCTCATACTTAAAATACTAAGAAAGAGAAAACCTCTGATAGCTAAAGTCATAAATGTCGGCTCCACATCAGGTTTGCTTGCCATAAAAAGAGGAGAGGCAGATATTGCAGGGACGCATCTACTCGATGAGAGTGGTGAGTACAATCTGCCAGTGATGAAAAAACTTGGAGTGAGAAACGTCATCCTCGTGAAGGGTTACCTGCGAGAACAGGGCTTTATAGTGAAGAAGGGTAACCCCAAGGGAATAGAAGGATTCGAAGATTTGTTGAGAGATGATGTGAAATTCATAAACAGAAACAGGGGTTCTGGGACTAGAGTTCTGCTTGATTCGGCTCTGAAAGAACTTTCCGATAAAAAAGGGATAAGTTTTGAAGAATTAAAGAAAATGATTTCCGGATATGAAATTGAGGCAAAAACACATACTTCTGTGGCTGTTGCAGTTGCTACAGGCAAAGTTGATGTTGGCGTGGGAATAAAAACCGTTGCCGCAAGATATAATCTGGATTTCATACCTCTTCGAAGTGAAGAGTACGATTTTGTAATAAGGAAGGATAGACTAAGTAGGGATCCAGTCAGAAATTTCCTTGAAATTCTCATGTCTNACGAGTTTGCTGAGGAACTCGAAAAAATTGAAGGTTTGAAAGTTTACGGAAGAACGGGAGAATTTATAGAGTTGTAGTCCCTAAGCAAATCCCAAATTTCAAACCNTNAAAAAATGGGAGGAGAAGTTAACTCACACTTTCGGCTTCTTATCCTGCCAGGGCCAGTTGTCTTGGTACGCTTTCGACACCCTGAGTATTCCAGCTTCATCAAAGTGTCTTCCAACTATCTGCATACCCACAGGCAATCCATCTTTTGTGAATCCCGCTGGAATTGAAGCTGCTGGTTGTGATGTAAAATTAAAAGGATACGTGAACGGCATCCACCCTATAGGGGTTACAGTCTCGCCGGCAATTTCATTTACTCCTGGAAATCCAATTTCGAAAGGCGGTACTGCAACTGTGGGTGTTATCAGAAAGTCGTAATTTTCGAATACTGGACGTAAAGACTTCCACAGTTCCATAATCCTCTCTTGTATCTTGATGTAATCCTTATAGGTGACCGAGTCTGCAAGAGCCAGGAAACCGAGGTAAAATGGATATGCGTACTGTTTCCATTCTTCAAGTTTTTCTCCGATGAAGGTCACGACTTCCAGCACAACTTTCGTAACAAGCTCGGGTTCCAGATTAGGAACTGATAGTTTAACCTCCTCTACCTCTCCAAATTTCTCGAAACGAAATGCGGCTTTTCTGACGATCTCTTCCACTTCCGGATCAACAGTTGCGTATCCAAGATCGGGGGAAAATGCAAACTTCAAACCGTCTGGCTCTTCTTTTATTGCTTCCATGTAACTCTCTATTTTTGGGAGAGAAAGCATGTCTCTTTCATCTCTACCAGCAGTCAGATCAAGGAGAAGTGCTGTATCCTCCACGTATCTTGTCAGGAAACCTTCAGCAGCGAGACCAACAAAGATTGGCATCGATGGGTACATGGGAATTCTACCTGAATTTGGTTTGAGTCCGTAAAGCCCACAGAATGAAGCGGGTATCCTTATGCTGCCCCCACCATCGTTCCCCGTTGCAACCGGAACCATTCCAGCAGCAACAGCAGCAGCACTACCTCCACTGGATCCACCAACAGTTCTATTCAAATCCCAGGGGTTTTTTGTTACACCAAAAAGAGGACTGTCAGTGTAGGCTATCAGTCCAAGTTCAGGTAAATTTGTTTTACCAATTATCACTGCTCCAGCCTTTTTCAATCTCTCAACAATGACAGCATCTTCCTCAGGAATGTAATTTTCAAAAAGTTTTGAACCATAGGTGGTGGGAATTCCTTTTGTTTCCACGTTGTCCTTTACAGCAACTGGCAATCCACCGAGAGGTGTGTCTTCTCTCTCAAGTTTCTTTGCCTCTTCAACAGCTCTCTCGTTTATCCAGACAAAAGCGTTTATTTCAGAATTCAGTTTTTCAATTCTATCCATGCATTCCTGAACAACCTCACTTGCCTTGTATTCCCCACCTCTGAGCTTCTCAACAATTTCCACCGCACTTTCCCAAATCATCCAATCACCAGAGTGACCTTACCCGCAGTCTTTAAAAATTAATCGTGGTTAGCGTAGTTGTGAAAGTTGTCATTTCGACAAAGAAGTGGGTATCNCTCTCAATTTTTATTGCAGTCCTTATTATTTTTCTTAGTCCTGTTCAGGTCATTGAAATATCTGGAAACAGGACCGTTCTCATTCCCGTGTCAGACCACAGAAAGTTTGAAATCTCTTTCATCCACTCAGTGGAACTCTGCAGATGGATTGAAATCTACGAGGTACGGGAAGGCAAAATTCACCTGATAAAAACACTGACCAGATCAGCTGGTTGGGGACTTCCAAGTACTGGAAACTTCTCATTTGAAGTGATAAACGGGGAAGAATGGATGGTGTACTACCTGGACAGAGAGTTTGACGATATACCAATCTCAACAGATCCCGTGAATGATTATACTCTAACTGTGGGAGATACAGTGTTGAAACTTGCATCACTGGGAAAAAGGATAGATATAAAAATAGTAGCCATACCCTCCATCCAGTACTGGGGGTGGAAGGCTGACCAGTATTGGTGGAGAGGAGACCATTGATGTAACAAAGCTGGAAAGAAAATTTTTTCATGAGAGGGAGCTTTCGGGTAAACAGGCAATTCTCATTGTGACTGTTTCCTCGCTTTTTGCTGCATTTCACATCGCAAACGGATCTTACACNGGTCTTCTCCCGATAGATATTGTTAAATCTATACATCTTGCATTTGTACTCGCTCTCGCTTTCCTCCTGTTCCCAGCAAGAAGAGGTAAAAGTTCAACAAAAATACCTCTTTACGATGTTGTTCTCGCCTGTGTGGCATCGTACACAGCTCTTTATATTGCCATAAATTATGAGGGTCTCCTTCACAGAGCTGCAATCGGATTTAACACNATGGATTACGTGATTTCAGCTCTTGGAATAATTCTCGTCCTTGAAGCCACACGAAGGGTTGTAAATCCGGCACTTGTTGTAATCGCAATTGTTTTCATTCTGTACGCCAAATTTGGTAATTTTTTACCTCTGATAGACCATAAAGCATACACATGGAAGGAAGTGCTCGAGCATCTCTATCTCACAAAGGAAGGAATTTTTGGCACTCCTTTAACAGTTTCAGCTACCTTCGTAATTCTGTTCATAATTTTCGGGGCTTTTCTCGAGAAATCTGGTGCTGGAAAGTTCTTTATAGATCTTGCTTTTGCTCTTACAGGCAGACTTGTAGGTGGACCGGCAAAAGCAGCAGTTGTATCGAGTGCCTTGATGGGAACTATATCTGGAAGCTCTGTTGCAAACACTGTTACCACGGGATCATTCACGATACCACTAATGAAGAAAGCCGGCTACAGACCTGAGTTTGCTGGGGCAGTAGAACCTGCAGCATCCACAGGTGGACAGATTATGCCACCGATAATGGGGGCTGCTGCTTTCATAATGGCTGAATTTGTTGGTATGCCTTATATAAACATAGTGTATGCTGCGATGATACCTGCGTTTCTATACTTCTTTGGGGTTTTCACGGCTGTGGATCTTGAAGCAAGAAAGGAAAATCTTAGAGGTTTGCCAAAAGAGGAGCTACCGGGATTCTTTGATGTGCTGAGAGGAGGTTGGTATTACCTAATACCGGTATTCGTGATAATCTATATGCTTGTAAGCGGGTATACTCCGCTTCTGGCAGCTGTTTATGCGATTCTTGTAGTAGTTGCGATTATAGTGCTGAAACCTTTTTATATCAATCTAAAAAGAAGGGAGAGAAAATGGAATGAAGTGGTAGAAGATGTAGCGGAAACTCTTGTCGAGGCGCTGAGCCATGGAGGGAGGAGTGCAGTTGCTGTTGCACTGGCATGCGCATCTGCTGGAATAATAGTGGGTGTTGTAACTCTCACAGGTCTTGGCTTCAAAATCGCTGCTGCGGCTATTGATATCTCACAGGGGCAGCTTATACTCATTCTGTTGCTCACAATGCTGGTCTCACTGGTTCTGGGAATGGGTGTGCCGACGACTGCTAATTACATAATCACCAGCACAATTGCAGCTCCTGCCATAATCACATTCATGGCAGCAAGCTATGGATTGAATGTTAGGGACTTTATACACCAGTTTCCGGAGCTTATACTCCCGGCTCATATGTTTGTCTTTTATTTTGGGGTAGCAGCAGATCTTACACCTCCTGTAGCTCTCGCTGCATACGCCGGCTCTGCGATTGCTGGAAGTGATCCATGGAAAACAGGACTGAATGCCTTTAAAATCGGTATAGGTAAGTATATAGTCCCCTACNTTTTCATTTTTACTCCATCTCTCCTGCTGATAGGAGTTACACCCTCTCTTAGTGGTCTGATGTCTCTTCTGCTAACGATGGGAAGTGTGATGCTGGGAATATTTGCAGTCAATGCGGGAACAATTGGATACATGAGTGGAAGATTAAGTGGTTATCAGAGAATTCTTGCCATTATTTCGGGGATATTAATACTGTCTCCATCAATTCAGCATAAATTTGCTGGGGTAGTCATACTTGTAATAGTTAATTTTATAAAGTATATTAAAGATGGCAGACCGGTGATGATGAGATGAAAAAGTATCTGATTTTGATGGTTCTTGGAGCAGCTCTGCTGCTTGCAGGATGCCAGCAGCAAACACAACCAGAAACTCCGCAAATAGAGGAAGCTCAGTTAACAATTTTAACTGGTGGTTCTGCGGGGACTTACTATCCTATTGGTGGGGCAATGGCAACCGCAATAAATGAGTATGCTGAAGGTGTAAAAGCAACGGCAGTTACTTCAGGAGCTTCTGTAACAAATGCGAGAAAGATCGGCAATGGTGAGGCAGAACTTGCACTACTTCAGAATGATGTCGCTTATTATGCCTACAATGGATTAGAGATGTTCGCAGACAACCCAGTAAAGAACATGAGAGGTATAGCCACACTTTATCCTGAGGTGATACAGATAGTTACANTCAAGGAAAGTGGTATTAAGACTGTCTATGACCTAAAAGGAAAGAAAGTGGCAGTTGGTGCCCCAGGAAGTGGTACAGCTGTTGACGCTCTCCAGATTCTCGAAGCTGCTGGAATTGACGAGACGAACACAAACATCGAGTATAGAGATTTTAAGGAAGTTGCAGACGGACTCAAGGATAAGACTATTGATGCGGGGTTCATAGTTGCAGGAGTTCCAACTGCAGCTGTTAGCGATGTGGCAGCAGTAAGAGACGTCATGATTGTGGAAGTTCCGGACGAGATATACAAGAAGCTGAGCGAGAAGTATAAGTTCTACGTTCAGCACACGATCCCTGCGGGGACTTATAAAGGACAGGATGAAGATGTGAAAACTGTTGCTGTGCTTGCGATGCTCGTTACNAGAGAGGATATTCCAGAAGACGTGATTTACAAGGTAACCAAAGCAATTTTCGAGCACAGGGATGTTCTTGTTTCCGCTCACAAGAGAGCTGAAGATATAACACTCGAAACAGCACTCGAAGGTATGCCAATTCCACTTCATCCTGGAGCTGAGAAGTACTATAAAGAAAAGGGTCTGATTTAATTTTTTATTTAATATTTTT
>Ga0180908_1047_pt1 | contig 17853 bp, 18 predicted proteins | sample Deesub1362A_J573_FD_124169 | JGI IMG/M metagenome (GOLD analysis project Ga0180908, IMG submission 124169) | Archaeoglobus sp. JdFR-41 | reverse complement strand
CACCTGCAATACTTATTATTATCCCAATTACCGTCATCCAGCCACTGATTTCTCCGTAGATTCTACCTTCAAGCGGTGGATTTACGATTCCAGCATCCATANTCCCACCAAAACAAGTTTTATCCCTGCAAAAAGAAGGAGNAGAGTTAGAATATATCTTACATACTTGGCTCTAATCCTCACTGCAACTGTAGAGCCCACTCTTGCGCCACTCATGAGTCCTGTTATTGCTGGAATTGCAAAAATGGGAATTATGGAGCCAGACATAAGGTATGGAAAAACTGCGGCAGTGTCTCCAATACTGATAACAACGGCACTGGTTGTAGTAGCAACTTTCAGGGGTGCAAGCATCACAAGATTAATTGTCGGTCCAATTGCCCAGCCAGCACCAAGTCCAAAGGTTCCAGAAATAAATCCAATTCCACAGCATAAAATAAAGGCGAGTGGAGCATTTCTGAGTCTGTAATCAATGATTCTATCCAAGGATCTCTCGTAATAAGGTATTTCCAAACCCAGTTTTCTGGTTATTCTGTCACTTTTACCTTCTGGATATTCGGACTTTTTAATAAAAATGTAGATCACTCCGATGCATATGATAATAACTCCAAGCACGAGTTTGAGTAACGCGACTCCAGTCTGACCGAAATGCTTGGTCAAGTAGAGCCCAAAGTATGCTCCACAAACAGCAAATAAAGTGTATGGAGCAGCAAGGAAAAGAGCGAGCCTTATATTGGCGATGTTTCGCAGATAATTCTGGGATCCAATTCTCGTACCAGAAATAGCGGCAAGAAGTCCAGTAGCTCTAACAATATCTGGGTGGATTGATGTAAATCCAAGAAGTAGGGATGTGAATAACACACCCCCGCCTGTGCCGGCTATTATAGCCACAAATCCTATTGAAAAACAGAGTGCGAAGATACAGACAAAGAACATTGGAGGGTTTGTCACATTCAGAAATTCCAAGCTTGCTGCCACTTGTTTATTTCTATAGAAGATTTAATAAAGTTTGCCAAAACACAAGATGGTTTGTCACATTTTGTTTTTTATTTATAAAAAAAATTATGCTTTGTGAAAGTATCTGGAGGATAGAAAGATTAAATTGCAGTTAAATTTAGAGTGTATTGTCNTATGATTACACTGATCAATCCACTCGCAAACGTTGAGGTTGCCGGGAGATTTGACATAACAACCCCGCCTCTCGGACTGGGTTATCTGGCGTCATCTCTCANAAGTGCGGGATTTAAAGTACAGATTATAGATGATTTGGTGGAAAGATTAAACTTCAATCAGCTGATAAAAAGGGTGAAAAATTCCTTTATGGTGGGTATAACTTCCACCACTCCAACGTTTAGTGCAGCACTCAGGTATGCAAGAAAGATTAAAGAGGCCCTACCAAGCGTTTTCATAATCCTGGGTGGAGTTCACGTTTCAATCAGGCCGTTTGATGCAATAAGCCAAAAATATGTGGACGCCGTCTGCGTTGGAGAGGGTGAAAGAACACTTATTGAAGTGGCAGAAAGTATGGAATCCGGAAGAACTCTTGATGGAATCAAAGGCATCATCTTCAAAAAGGGAGACAAAATTGTGCATGGGGGATTACGCGAACCCATTCCTGACCTTGACTCTCTTCCCTTTCCAGCATATGATTTGATGCCGCTTGAAAAATACTCTGTCCTCGGCCGCAAACTTCAGCATTTTCCTGTGATTACCTCACGTGGCTGTCCTTTTTCCTGTCGCTATTGTTGCACATCTCTCTTTATGGGAAAACGCTTCAGNGCCAGAAGTGCAGTGAACGTTGTGGATGAAATAGAATGGCTAATGAGTGATTTTGATGCGAGACACATTGTCTTCAGTGATGACATCTTTACCTTAAGCAAACGAAGAGTTGAGGCGATATGTGAAGAAATAAAGAGGAGAAAGCTGGAGATTAGCTGGAGCTGTTCTTCACGTGTGGATACTGTGAGCGAGCAATTGTTGAGGAAAATGAAGGAAGCTGGTTGCGCGGCAATTTACTATGGGGTAGAATCTGCAAGTGAGAAGATACTCAGCTACTACAATAAGGGGATCAGAATTGAAACCGTGAGAAGGGCAATTGAGCTTACAAAGAAAGCGGGGATAATGACCATATGCTCATTTATAATTGGTGCCCCGATGGAGACAAAAGAAGACATGAAAGCTACGTTGAAATTGGCTTTAAGTCTCGATCCAGATTATGCTCAGTTTTCAGTTCTCACACCCTATCCTGGTACAGAAATATATGAGGAGGCGAGAGCACGAAATTTACTGCTGACGGAAAATTATGAGCATTTTACTGCTGGAAAGCCTGTGTTAAAGAATTTCTATCTGTCGCCAGAGGAAATATCAAAATTTTTGAGACACTGTTATTTTAGATTTTATTTCCGTCCTAAGTTTATTTTTAGAGAGATAAAAAGAGGAAACTTGGACATTATCTTGAGNATTATCAGAAGAGCTGTGGGAAGGGTGAAGTTCACTGGTATTTGTGGGAGAGATTTTGAATTTTAGANCTCAAACACAAAATTTCAAAATACAAAAAGGTTAAGAATGACCACTTTTAATTATTTTTTATAATGACCACAGAAGACAATTTCAAAAAGATTAGATGGTTTCTACTTGCTTTAATTTTCCTGTTTATGGTTCTGGATACCACAGTCAAGAACGAACTTTCTGAGTCGATTTCTGTGGCTGGTGCATTTTGCCTCGTGATGTTTGTCCTTCTTCATGGAAAAAGACTGGTAGGTATCAAATCTACCATTTTTATTTTGTTTACTATTTCAGTGGTCAGCTACACTTACGAGAAGATTGGTATGATCACGGGATTGCCATATGGTCAATATCGCTACAATTTCGGTCACATGCTGTTTGAAGTTCCAGTTGAAGTCTTGGTGGCGTATTCAACTGTTGGTTACACTTCATATGTCCTTGGAAGAATAATTCTTTCCAGATATAGACTTGAATCAAAAAGAGACCTCTTAACGGTTCCCCTGGCAGGTACATTCATCATGTTAAGCTGGGATTTGTGCATGGATCCACTAGCCTCAACCGTTGCTGGATTGTGGGTATGGGAAACAGGAGGTGCTTATTTTGGAGTACCCATAACGAATTTTTTCGGCTGGGCTCTCAACACCTTTACGTTTTATTTTATTGTTACTGCTTATTTTTTCAGAAAGGGTAGGATAAGTTTTCTGAGTGTGGAGAGATCTTTTTTGTTTGAAGTCGTTTTTATGTATCTTATAGTAGCATTCAGGCATATTCTCCCCGCTCTTTTGTTATCCAATGGTTTTCAGGAGGTTTATCAGTCAGTCGCTATTTTAAGTGTCATCGTGATGGGTTCGTTTATCTTTCTCGCCTCAGTTCGTTTGATTGAGGATTTAGAGAATCATTATAAAATAGTAAAAAGTTGACGTTGGTCAGGTGGAAGAATGTATGAAAGTAATCACAGGAAAACAAAAATCGTGTGCACCCTTGGACCTTCTACAGACTCTGAGGAGATGATAAGGAAGTTAATCGTTACTGGAGTAGATGTTTTTAGGCTTAACTTTTCATTTGGCACGCTGGAATATCATCGCAGATTGGTGAAACTCATCAGAAAAATTTCAGAAGAGGTTGGAAAATATGTGGCAGTACTTCAGGATCTTGCTGGACCGAAAGTAAGAATAGGTAGATTGAACAAGGCGATGATGCTCCATCGTGGGAGTCTGGTTGAATTGAAGTCTGGAGAAGTTCAGGAGGGCGATGAAATACCTGTAAGTCACCCGGAAATTTTTACACACCTCAGAGAGGGGGATCTGATTTATCTCGCAGATGGAGCAATCAAACTGGAAGTTAAAAGTGTGGGGAGTACCATTATAGCCGAGGTTATTGACGGAGGTGTCCTTACATCCTATAAAGGTCTCAATATCCCGGGCATAAGTTTTGAAAGCCCGATAACTGAAAAAGACAAGCGAGACCTTGAGTTTGGTATCAAAATGGAAGTTGACTGGGTGGCAATATCTTTTGTTCAATCAGCGCAGGATGTTAAACGGTTAAAGCAAATCATCTCGGAAAGAGGTAGCAGCATACCTGTAATAGCGAAAATCGAGAGGGGAAAAGCAGTGGGAAATCTTGAAGAGATTATTGAGGTGTCTGACGGGATAATGGTTGCCAGAGGGGATCTTGGGGTGGAATTGTCTCTTGAAGAAGTTCCGATAATCCAGAAAAAAGCTATTGGGATGGCTAACAGAAAAGGGAAGCCTGTAATAACAGCAACTCAGATGCTAAAATCAATGGTGGTGCAACCACTTCCAACGAGAGCAGAGGTCACAGATGTTGCCAATGCTGTTCTTGACGGTACAGATGCTGTAATGCTTTCAGAAGAAACTGCAACCGGAAATTATCCTGTTGAGGCGGTCAGAGTAATGGACAGAATCATCAGGAGAGCGGAGACGGTATACCCATATCTCAGGGATCACGAACCCAGAAATGTGGCAGAATCTATAGCAAATTCTGCTGCAAGGATCGCAATGGATCTGAATGTTGATGCCACAATTGTTTTCACCAGGACGGGGGCGTCAGCTTTGCAGTTGTCAAGATACCGGCCTCCAGTTCCGATACTTGTTGCTGCACATGATATCAAAACACTCAGAAAGGTTGCACTCGTCTGGGGATGTTTTCCGCTTAAAACTGTACCTGTTGAATCAGGTTATGAAGAACTGGTGACGGACGTTGTCAGGGAGGGTTTGAGGCAGGGATATCTCAAAAAAGGAGGACTCGTTGTAATAACTTCTGGTTATCCTTTCGGGGAACCAGGAACGACAAACACTTTAAAAGTTCTCAAAGTCGAATGAGGTGGTTTAGGTGGCAAATCTCAAAATTGCTGTAACTGGTAGACCCGGAATTGGTAAAACAACTCTCTGCATGAAAGTATTCAACGCTTTGAAGAGCGAGGTAGAAGTAGCAGGCTTCATAACTCANGAGGTAAGGGAAAGTGGAAGGAGAATAGGATTTAAAATAATTGATCTCCAGAATGGTGAAGAGGAGTGGCTTGCGAAAGTGGGGGAAGGTAGAGTGAAAATTGGAAAATATTCAGTTTTTGTGGATGCGGTTGACAGAATCTCGGGTCGAATAGAAAAAATTGCACTTGATAAAAATGTTGATGTACTTATAATCGACGAAGTTGGACCAATGGAGCTCAGGAGCAGGAGATTTGTTGAAGTGATTAATAGACTTGTTGGAAATGAACTGGAAGAAGCACAGAAATCTCTTCTATTCACAATTCATTACAGGTCCAGACACTGGTTGCTTGAAAAAATCCGGAAAAACTTTAGGTTGTATAATATAGATGAACGAAACAGAAATCAGGTTGCGGAGGAGATAGTGGACACTTACAGGAGGATCCTGAAACTATGATAAGGGAAGGAAAAGCACTGATTGTAACGGATGGTGTGTTTTACAATCCTCGCATGAAGTTCTGCAGAGATCTCGACATGCTTATTTTTTCGAAACTTGATGCGAAAAATTATCTCGACTCACTGGCTGCAAGTGGTGTGAGAGGTATCAGAGCTGCACTTGAGGCAGAGTATCAACCAATCTTTAATGACAGGGATAAAAGAGCCGTTGAAGTGATAAGGAGAAATCTAAGCCTTAATGGGGTTGAGGCTGAGGTATACAATACGGATGCAGCAGTTCTGATGAGAGAGAGGAACTTTGATCACGTGGATGTTGATCCTTTTGGTTCTCCGGTGGAATTTATTGACTCTGCCTGTTATTCTGCAAAAAAGTACCTGAGTGTTACTGCAACCGACACCGCAGCTCTCTGCGGTAGTGCCACCCTTGCCGGTTTAAGAAAGTACTCAGCATTTGCTGTGAAGACAGACGTCTATCCTGAAATCGGCGTTAGAATGCTCATAGGCTTCATTGCCCGGGAAGCAACAAGATATGAAAAACATGTGAGAGTTGTGGCGTCATGGTCCAAGGAACACTACTACAGGGTTCATATCAAGCTGAAGAAGTCTGCCTCTCTTTCCGGTAAAGTTTATGAGAAGATCGGATACATCTTCTACTGTCCCAGATGTCTCGCGAAATATGTTAGTCTTATGGATGGAAGCACAAGGGAGACATGTAACTGCAAGGAACGTCTTTTTATGCTTGGCCCACTCTGGACAGGCGAGTTAAAGGACGCGAATTTACTGGAAAGCCTTTTAAACGATACTCAACTCTCAAATCCATTAAAGAGTTTTCTGACGAGAATTGTCCAAGAAGCTGATTCTCCTCTTGCGTACAACATTCAGCAGCTTGCCAGCAGGCTTGGTTTGAGAGCTCCAAAAACTGAGGAGGTAATCTACTTTTTGCAGGAAATTGGTTATGAGGCATCAGGAACTCACTATTGCGGCTACTGCATAAAAACGAGTGCAGGAGTTGAGGAAGTGAGAAGAGCAATAACTGAACTGGTTAGAGGGTATAAAAGGAGTTAATCCTTCTGAATTAACTCCTTACGCCGAGGATTGACTTTGGAGATCTGACAATTCTTCTTCGCTTTTTACCATCTGAAGTGTATTTTTGGTTTGGTCCGGGCTTTTTATAGTTCTGCCATTTTGTGGGAACAAGTCTGTACTCATTACTTTTCCTCTTCTTTATCTTAACCCAGGTGACACTTCCGGTTTTACCCATGTGCGGTGAACTCTGGATCAATTTAAAAGTCTTGCGATGAGAAAGTGTTCATGAACTGAGTCTTTTCTCTTGTGCACGGTGTAGATGAGATTAAGCGGCTTGAAATTCTGCGATAAGAATTTCAAATTTTCTATGCGTTTGTGACTTTTATGCGATCATTTTGGAAATTTTTCAGAAGCTCAACCAGTTTTTTCGGGAAAAGTTAATATAGTTGGTTTTCAGAAGGGATTGAAATACTTAAATGGTGTTTAGAATGTTGGAAGAAAAGGTAAGAGAAAGAGCCCTTGAGCTTGCTGAAAGCATAAAAGAGCTTGAGGANTACAAAGAGTTTGTGAATATGGAGAGAAATCTGAAAGAAGACGAGATTGCGCAGGAGTTACTTGTGGAATTCCAGCAGAAACAACAGGATTTCGTAACAAAGCAACTTTCAGGGGAGTTCGATCAGGAGCTATTGGGAGAACTGACAGAGTTACAATCAAAGTTAAATGCGAGGGAAAGTGTTGTAAGGTTCATAGAGTCCTACAATCGATTACTTTCTGTTCTTGGGGAGATAGTTGATCTGATAAGTGAAAAAATAGAAGTGGATCTTGGAGAAGTGTACAGGAGATAAAATATTTGTTTCAGGTAAGTTTTTTAAAATTTTTTGAATATTTTACTTCTTTTTCCATTTTCATCAACCTCCAAAAGTCTTTTTAAAAATTCGGTAAAGTCCCACTATGAACATTATTGAGGTTAGTGACGAACTGTACCTTGTAGACCTTCCCCTGAAGCTTGAAGGCTTTAGGAAATTTATCAGTACCTGGGTCTGGAAGGATGGGAGAAGAGCCGCTGTTGTTGACGTTGGCCCCTCTGCATCCATAGAAAAACTTGTTGAATCTTTGAGATATCTTGAAATTGAGAGTGTGGAATACGTTTTCCTGACTCACATTCATCTTGATCACGCCGGTGGGGTAGCGAAGTTTCTTGAAAGCTTTCCTGATGCAAGAATTGTAGTTCATGAGAGAGGAGTAAGACACCTTGTGAAACCTGACAAGTTGTGGGAAGCTTCAAAAAAGGCACTTGGATATATAGCAGATGCGTACGGTGAGCCGTCTCCGGTTGATGAAAGAAAAATTGTTGATGAAGAAAAAATTGAGTTTGCCGGAATTGAAGTTGAAATTGTGAAAACCCCTGGGCATGCACCCCACCATCAAAGTTATGTTGTGGGAGAATTTCTGTTTGTGGGGGAAGCTGCTGGAGTTCACATGCCTTTGAAGAACGATTACTACATGAGACCTGCAACACCTTCCAGATTCATCTACGAGATCGCAGTAAACTCTCTTGAAACCCTTAAAAGTCTTGGGAGCAGGAGAGTATGTTTTGCCCACTTTGGNTTCAAAAGAGATAGTATTGAAATAGTCAGCAAAGCAGAAGAACAACTCAAACTTTGGACAAATGTGGTTTATGACATTGCCTGNAAGAGGGATTTCAGAAATCACAATGAAATTATTAGGGAAGCGAAAAAAGAGCTCCTTGAGAAGGATAGACGGTTTTCACGCTATTTATTACTTGATGATGATATAAAGAAAAGGGAGGACTTTTTCATAAACAACTCTCTTCACGGGATACTTGAGTATATCTATCAAAACTATTGCGAACCTTAAGGATATTTTTTTAAGTGCGTCTTCACCCATAGCATGTGGAGGCAAAAGACTGGGCTGAAGTTCTTGCAAGTCTCAGAAGAGAAATTCTGAAAATTGCATTCATAATCATCTCTGTCAGTTCCATCTTTTTCGCTTTTGGCGCAAACTGGCTGATAAACAGAATCATCATGGATTTATTTCCAGCAGAAGCCACACTCAGCAACAGAGATCGAATTCTTGAAATTTCCTTTAAACTGCAGAATATCAGTGATATCCTCGCAAATTATGCGTATTTTCCGAGTGATAGAAACATGACTGCAGCTCTCAATGCATCCAGAGAGCTTGTAAGGATTGCTATGGAACTGACAACAAGTCCCATTCTCCTCTCTCCTCTGGAAGGTCTCCTCCTGAATCTCAAAATATCGCTTGCTGTCGGTGTTGCAGTGGCTGTACCATACATACTCTCAGTTTCTTACAAAACACTTAAGCAGAGGACAGATCTTCTAAAAAACGTCAATCTAAGATCNTCAACAGCTGTAAAATATCTGGCGGCATCCTCATTTTTATTTGTTGCAGGGATAATTTATGGTTATTATATGATGAAATTGTTTCTCAGATTCCTTTACATAACAGCGGTCAATCAGGGTGTTACTCCTCTTTATTCTTTATCTGAGTTCGTTAGTTTTGTTGCTCTGATGCTTGTTCTATTTGGTTTTGTGTTCCAGCTTCCGGTGGTGATGTTTTTCCTCGTGAGAAACAAAATCGTTAGCTATGATACACTTAAATATTATAGAAGGCACATATACGTGGGATTTTTTGTAATTGGAGCAATAACAACCCCTCCAGATGTTTTTACACAGATAATGGTGGCAGTTCCAATGGTTGTATTTTTTGAGGCAAGTCTTTTATTTGTCAGANTTTTTGCAATGCGTTGACNGTAAAATTTTTGGTTGTGTCAATCTTGTTCTGTTCTCACNGATTCTACAATTATTTTACCTGCAACAACTTCATCGATACTGTGTATAACACCACCAAGATCTTCTATTGTCTTTTTTATTACCTCATAGTCAAGGTTGTCTCCCACTATTGTTATTTTTATCGACTCGGTTGCCTGGTCAATTTCTTCGAGACTGACATTGACTCCATCTACGTTCTTCAGCTCACTTAATCTAAGAGCTAAAAAGATACTCAGAGGTTCGTGAGGCTTTAAAACATCAAGTACAAGTCTCCTGATTCCCCTCACGGTAAAAGCTTAATAGCATTTTATTTAACACTTTTGCATGTTCGATCTGCATGTCCATTCAATTTTTAGCGATGGTGAGTTGCTACCTTCTGAAATAGCGAGAAGAATGGCAGTAAAGGGAAACAGGGGTTTTGCCATAACTGACCACGCTGATTTTACCAACATCTCCATGATTCTTTCGAATCTTCACAGAATCGCTTCATACATCGAAGAATATGAAGCGAAGTTTCTGGTTGGTGTTGAAATTACTCATGTACCTCCTCCCCTTATTGGGAAGGCTGTGGAACTTGCATGGAAAGAAGGGGCAGAAATCGTAGTTGTACATGGTGAGACGCTGGCAGAACCTGTGGCAGAGGGGACAAATTCAGCAGCGTTGAACGAGGAGGTGAATATACTTGCACATCCGGGGTTGATAAGTGTTGAAGAAGCCGAGAAAGCAGCAGAGAACGGAATTTTTCTGGAAATCAGTTCAAGGAGTGGGCACTGCTTGGCAAATGGTCATATTTCGAGAATTGCAGGAGCAACAGGATGTCAGCTCGTTATAAATACNGATACGCATTCTCCCTCTGATATAATCTCCANGCAAGAAGCAATGAGAATTCTAATCGGCTCCGGAATTGATCGAAAAGATTGTGAGAGAGTTCTTTCTAATGGGAAAAAACTCTTTAACAGGCTCAGAAAGTGACTTTTTGCTCTATTGTAACCCCCNTTTTTCTCAGCATTTCGTATGTCATGTATTTTACTATTTGCTGGAGTTTTTTCTTTTCTTCACCGTCTTCGAAGTATTCAAGAGCTGATAAGCTTTTATGGGTATGGAGACCTATAAGATCAAGAATTTTATTCACAGCCTCCTCTTTTCCATAACTCTCCTCATAAATCTGAGGTAGGGTTCTNGATTCAAAAAGAGATAACTTGTCTTCATATGCTCTCAGATATTCAAGCAAATCATCGACGAGCTGATAAGCGAGTCCGAGGTTCATTCCATACTCATAAAGTTTCTCGGCAGCCTGTAAATCATCACAAACAGCTCTACATGCACTCCAGGCCGAGTGAGCGAAGATTGCAGCAGTCTTTTTTGTTATACACTCAAAATAGTCGCTCTCATCAAATTTTTCCTTAACACTGTAAAAATCAAGAGATTCGCCCTCAGACATCATCATCCCAAGTCTGGCAGACTTCCTGATAATTTCTTCACCATAGTATGATGTAAGCTCAACCGACTTCGATATTAACCAGTCTCCGAGGACTATTGCGAGTGGGAGATCATACTGTTTGTGGATCGTCTTTCGGTTTCTCCTCTTTTCTGCCTTGTCAATTACATCATCATGGACGAGACTTGCAGTATGTATGAGTTCAACTGAGATTGCAAGGTTCATTAATTCCTGAAGATTGCCTCCACACATTTTTCCTGAGACAAGAACGACGAGAGGCCGAGTTCTTTTACCTCCCGCAGATAGTGCGTAGATCAAAGCCTCTCTTATGTGGCGTTCAGCCTGAACACTGTCCAAGAATTTCTTCAATTCTCTTTCGAATGTTCTGTATTCTTCCCACTCTTCGATCACTCAATAGCATCTCAAACTTCAACTTATAATTCTTTCGAGAGATGATCGCCAATTCAGAAATTCATAGAAAAACGAATCTCAATGTTTTCTCCACTCTGGTGGATTTAATCACAGATACATTTATTTAAAATCCTTAAAAAGGTTTTTTAAATCCTCTGTATTTTCTAATGCCTGTATTAGGGACTCTCGAAATATATTAATTTAAAATAATGTTAATGGTAGATGTCATCATTCATCCTCGAGCTCTCCAAGCAATTGAAATGCTACTTAGTATCAATGCTCCACCGGCAATCTGCAAGATGGAGAGTGATTCTCCGAAGACCAGAAGACCGATTATTGACGCTGCCAGAGGTTCAACTAAGGCAAATACTGGTGCTATCTGAACTTTCACGTATTTAACACCATAAGCAAAGAGGATGAATGGAATTGCGGTTGGTATAATCCCTAATCCAAAAATCCATGGAATCTCTCCGAGTGAAATTTGGTTTGTGCTGTTTGTCATCGCTATCCAAGGAAGTAAGGCTATGGATCCGAGAAGTAGGTTGAAAAATGTAATCTCAACAGGGGTTTGTTTCACTGATACCTTCTTTATCAAAATTATTACAGCAGCGTAGCTCAATCCAGCAAGTAGTCCTGCTATCAAACCAATGTTGATCTCCGCATAAGGTGTCAGCATCATGTAGAGTCCTGTTATTCCAAGGGGAACTGCAATCCATGTCTCTCGTTCAATCCTTTCTCCGACCAGCCATGCAACTGGCAGAACGTAAACCGGAGCCATGTAAAGTAGCAGAGCTGCAGTGGCGACCTCTATCATTTGTATAGCTCCAATGTAGCATACAACTGTTGAAAGATTGAAGAAGGCTAAAAGGAGAATGAGCTTGTCTCTTATTTCTGGTTTCTGACCGGTAATAAACATGTATGCCAGTATAAACACAAGGGCTGTGGAAAATCTGAAAAATGTCATGCTGAAGGCATCAACCTGGATATTTCTAACGAAAATGGAGAGAGTGCTCATCATAAGTCCTGAGATTGTAAGAGCAATGGCTCCACGCATGGGGTGTCAAAAAGTAAAGCGAGTTAAAGGATTTTTGAAATGAAATTTGGATCGCGAGATAAATCTTTTTAAAGGATTAAACATAAACAATTCCATGATTCTTCACCCAGAAGAGCTAATAAGAGAGTACACTGAAAAGGGTTTTTGGGGTAACAAAACACTTCTTGACCACTTCTCGGAAGTTGTTAAGAAAAAGGGGGACAGCGAAGCTATTGTCGATCCACCAAATAAAGCTGATCTTGTANGTCTTGAACCTGAAAGATTAACGTACTCCAGACTTTCAAGGGCAATTGATAGTGTTGCTGCAGAACTCCAGGATATAGGGGTCAGCAAGGACAGCATAGTTCTCGTTCAACTTCCGAATATATGGGAACTGGCTATGCTGTATTTTGCAATAGCCAGAGCAGGAGGTATAATCTCTCCGATGCCCATGCAGTGGCGGCAGAAAGAGCTAAGATATATTGCATCGCTCACCAGATCAAAGCACTTCATCACCGTCCGGGAATTCAGAGGATTCAGACATGCGGATGCAGGTAAAGAAGTTGTAGAGAATGTTGTACTCCTGGAGGAGTTAAAGGAAATGAGTAAAAGTGGAAGAAAGCCACAGGAAGTGAATATTGATGCAAATGACATTTTCACTCTTTGCTGGACGTCAGGAACAGAGGCAGATCCTAAGGGATGTCCTCTGAGTCACAACAACTGGATTTATCTTGCATCACTGAGGAAAGTTATGAATGTGGAAGAGGGAGCAAGAATACTGTGCATAGCACCACTCGTTAACATGACGGGTGTAGGCGTCAATTTTGTACCCTGGATATTCGTTTCTGGTACACTTGTTCTCCACCACCCCTTCGATCCAATAATCTGTTTGAGACAAATGATTGAAGAAAAGATAGACTTTACTATTCTTGTTCCAGCAGTTTTAAATATGGCTCTGAAATTCCCAGGGATCGACTCGTTCGATTTGAGCTGTGTGAAAACAATAGCAACAGGTTCTGCTCCTCCATCAAAGTGGTCAATAGATGAGTTCAAGAGGAGATGGGGTATTGACATTGTGAATATCTGGGGTCAAAATGAAGGGACTGCTTTGATCGCAGGCCCGCTGGATGTTCCGGATACGGGTAAAAGGGTTGATCATTTTCCGAACTGGGGTAAAGAATGTGGCTGGAAAAGTGGAGTTGAAGGAGTTGAATTGAAGATTGTTGATGCAGATGGAAAAGAACTAACGAATCCTGGTGACATTGGAGAACTCCTTTACAGAAGTCCTGGTGTGATTCCATGTTACTTTGAACGCCCTGATCTTACTGAAAAATCATTTGTGGAAATAGACGGTAAGAGATTTTTCAAGACCGGGGATCTATTTGTGATAAAGGATGAGTGCCATATTGGCTTCTATGACAGGAAAAAAGACATAATAATCAGGGGTGGGTTCAACATAAGCGCTGCTGAAATTGAAAATGCACTTCTTGAACATCCCAAAGTAATGGAGGTTGCAGCGGTTGGAATGCCTGATGAGATACTTGGTGAGAGAGTTTGCCTTTTCGTTGTTCCAAGAGGTGAGGAACCAACGCTTGAGGAGTTGCGCGAATTTCTGAAAGAAAAGGGTTTTGCTGTATACAAGCTTCCAGAAGCAGTTAGAATTGTGAATACAATTCCAAGAAATCCTGTTGGTAAAATTTTGAAGTCTGAACTTAGAAAGATGCTTGGCGGGTGAAGCAGGTGGTTCTTATGTTGAGTGTGCATCCAGAGAACTGTGCAGGTTGTTTGCGTTGTCAATTAATATGCTCGTATCTCTATTCAAAAAAATTTGAAGTATCCTCTGCCAGATTAATTGTTGTAGCCAGAGAACCAGAATATAGAATTGAATTTACAGAAGATTGTAACTACTGCGGAAAGTGTGCAGAGCACTGCTTTTACGGAGCCATAGTAAGGATTGAAGAAGATTGATTGGNTAATGGAGGTGACGGTATGGGCTCCGGTAGCATCCCAGGAAAGCTTGTTCATGTTGATCTGGGTAAAAGTGCCGTTGAAATCAGAAAAATTCGTAATGAAATGCTGAGCAGATTTCTGGGTGGTCTNGGATTGTGTATTAGGTTGATTTACGAGTATCTTCAGCCGGGAGTTCATCCTCTTTCATCAGACAATGTGCTTGTGATCGGAGCGGGGGCACTTGTGGGGACTGACACTCCAGGAGCTTCAAGAGTGTACACCCTAACGAAACTTCCGGCCAACGGAGCAGTTGGGTGGAGTGGAGGAGGAGGTGTGACATTTGGCTTCAATCTTAAGAGTGCTGGTTACGATTGCATTGTTATCACTGGTAAGGCTGAAAAACCGGTCTATTTGAGAATAGAAGATGAAAACATCGAAATATGTGATGCTGCTGAACTCTGGGGAAGTGGTACAACTGAAACGTGCAACCTGCTCTGGGAGGAGCATGGTAGAGGAGGCATAATCTCAATAGGACAGGCTGGTGAAAATCTTGTCAAGTTTTCAATGGCTTATATTGACAGGCTATCTACGCTTGGAAGAGGAGGCGTTGGAGCTGTTTTTGGGTCAAAGAATTTAAAGGCGATTTTTGTTAGGGGGTCTCAAGGTGTTGAAGTTGCGGACAGAAAAAGATTCAGAAAAGTATGTGACGAACTTCTGACAAGAATACGCGAGTATCCCTATCTTAAGGAGTGGCAGGAACTTGGGTTGGTAAAATCACTTCCGTTTATCCCAAAGAATCTTTACTTAAAGCTCAGAAAGAGAAGAATTGCCTGCATTTCATGTCCCGTGGGAGACAAGGAGATAATCGAAATTGATGGAGTGGAGACTTACACGTCATCAATTGTAAACCTGCTCACTCCGGTGATAATGGGGATGGACTACAGAGACTCAATCAAGCTTGTTGCTGCACTCGATGAATACGGAATGGACACGTTTGAGTTCTTGGGGGTACTGGAGCTTGTGAGAGATAATATTGAGGTGGATCCTGATATAGATTTCAGCTCTCTCGACTCTATGCTTTACTGGGCAGAAAAGATAGCTTTTAGAAGAGATTTTGGTAATAAACTNGCTGAGGGCACTGGGAATCTTGTGAAAGAGCTAAATCTTTCAAAAACGAGGAGTCTGATAAAGGGTTTGAGGGCGTATGTCACTCCATCAGGATTTCTTACCTGGAATCTGTTCGGTACTATGGAGCTTGGACAATTGCTTGATCCAAGAGGTCCTCATGTTGGTTCTGGCGGTTCACCAACTTACTTTGCAAAGCGTAGCCCTGACAGGTTCAGAAAGCATCTTCTTAGAATGGGCATTCCTGTGAATAAAGTTGATGAGATTCTGAGGGATGGAATCAATATTGGAAAACTCTTGTGTTATTCGCATACTTGGTTTACAATTCTTGGTTCTCTTGGCGTGTGTGCGAGGGCTCAGATAAATAGATTTTACAGTGCTAAGATTTGCGCAGAACTCTACTCAGCAGCTACAGGGATAAATGTTACTGTGCAGGATTTAATGAGAAAGGCGAGGAACGCCTGGTCTTTGCTCAGGTTTGTGAATGTGAGGGAGGGTTTCAGCATGGAGGATGATATGCCGCCCGATGACTGGTTCGGAAAATCACCGTTTAGAGAGTATGTTTCGGAGAGAGCACTCAAGAAAGGTGATGTGTTGAAGATGATCCGGGAGTATTATGAGGAGATGGGCTGGAGTATTGATGGCGTGCCGAGACACGTCATAGTCTAAGCTTTTTCATGAAATGTCAGAATTAGCTTGAGCAGCAGCACTTTTTAATTTATTTTTTCTCTTTATCTCTTGGAGGGTGTAAAATGGGCAAAATAAGGGTAAAGGTCCCTGAGCATGTTATCAGGCTCTGGGAAAAATACGGACTTGATGATGGAGTGAGAAAACACTGTCTGGCGGTTGCAGAAATCGCGATGGACATAGCTACCAGAATGAGAAAGAATGGTCTGGAGGTTGATCTGGAAGCTGTACTGATCGGCTCTTTACTTCACGATATCGGAAGGGCGATTACGCATGACCCTTTTCAACACTTTCTTAAATCTGCTGAAATCCTCAGAAAAGAAGGATTCAGTGAGAAGGTTGTTAAAATAGCCGAGAGGCACTTCAGTTCTGGATTAACAGCTGAAGAAGCTGAAAAACTTGGTTTGCCACAAAGGAATTACCTTCCAGAAACTCTGGAAGAAAAAATTGTTAGCTTTGCAGATAACATCGCACTTGGAAATAAAAAAGGCAGTTTTGATAACTTTCTGAAAAGACTTGATGAAATCAACTTGCGGTTTCCTGAACTCAGATGGCTTACTGAAAGAACAAAAAAAAGGGCACTGGAAATCAAGAGGGAGATTGAACGGCTGAGCGGAATGAGNTTCTAATTTTAGGTTGCNTAGATTTACTTACTTGAATTTTACATCAACCATTCAGGAATCCTCTGTTTTGCAATTAAATCTCCGTAATTTTCTTTTTCTCTTATCACGTACCACCTCTCACCATCCACAAGAATCTCTGGGCATCTTACTCTTCCGTTGTACTGGCTACTCATGACAAACCCGTACGCACCCGCATCGAATATAGCAATCAGATCACCCCTTTCGATTCGGGGTAATCTCCTATCCTCTGCAAGTACATCCCCTGATTCACATATTGGTCCGACAATTGTGTAAGTCTCTTCCTCTCCTCTATCCATTTTATTTGCAACAGCAACTCTATGGTAAGCATTGTACATTGCTGGTCTTATAAGGAGATTGAATCCAGCGTCAACTGCCACAAAGTTTTTGTAAGCTCTCTTTACAGCATTCACCTGCGTGATAAGCACAGTGGTATTGCCCACTATACTTCTTCCTGGCTCCAGCCACAGAACCGGATCTGATTTCAGGTCTGAGCTTCTTTCCTCGAAGATGGGCAGGATTGCACTCGCAAATTCTGCAGGACTTGGAGATCCTTTTCCATCGTAATCTATTCCCAATCCACCACCCAGGTCTATGAAATCAAGGTTCACTCCAAGCTTCTCAAGCTCGATAGAGATATCGAATATTCTGTTCAGAGCTTCAACAAATGGACTGAGTTCGAGTATCTGGCTTCCGATATGGCAGTGTATCCCTACTGGGACCACGGACTTGACCTTCAGCGCTTCCTGATAAGCTTTGAGGATCATTTCTGCTGGAATCCCAAACTTGGATGTTTTCAATCCTGTCGCTATTTTTGGATGTGTTTCTGGATTTACGTCAGGATTTACTCTGAAAGCGATTTCCACTTCTTTTCCGGATTCCTTAGCGATCTCGGAGAGCAGGTAAAGTTCATCAAGGTTGTCAACGCTAAACCTGACATCGGCATTGACACCCATTTCAATTTCTTCTCTGCTCTTTGAATTGCCGTTGAACAAGATCTTGGAGTGATCAAATCGAGCAAGCAGTGCGAGATAAAGTTCTCCATCACTGAAAACATCTGCACCAAATCCCTTGGAGGAGATTATCCTCATTATTGAAAGGTTATTGTTTGCCTTTACAGCATACAGAATTTCCGCTTTCGAAAAGGATTCGAGGTAGGCATTGAGATTGGTTTCAAGAATTGATTTCGATGTTATGTAAACTGGTGTGCCAANTTCTTCCACAATTTCTGTTACCGGGACATCCTCAATCATCAGAATGCCATCTCTCTGTGAGAACATGCAATCAGTTAGGACACAAAGTTAAAAATTGTTACCGAACATTT
>Ga0180908_1075_pt1 | contig 18050 bp, 15 predicted proteins | sample Deesub1362A_J573_FD_124169 | JGI IMG/M metagenome (GOLD analysis project Ga0180908, IMG submission 124169) | Archaeoglobus sp. JdFR-41 | reverse complement strand
TTAAATACATTGATCTAAAGCCACAACGCTACTATCGGGACGATACTCATCCGAGCAGTGGATGGCATATTGTTGATATAAATGGCGTGGAAGTTGAATCTATGTAGCGATAATAGGAAAATATTCTCTGAGTTGTGAGGTAATTGTTTGAGTCAGATGGTAAAAATGCTTTTCAGAAGAAGGAAAGAGTAAAAGTAAGCTTTATAAAAACGTCTCCAACATCTCCAAATTCGTGGAAAACCTCATAGAATTCGCAAAGCAGCAAATAGGGTTTTCTTATGTGGTTGTCTTAAAAACAGGAGAGCCACGGCCGGGATTTGAACCCGGGACCTCGTGCTTACCAAGCACGCGCTCTGCCGGCTGAGCTACCGTGGCTTGAAGTCATACTCTCGATTAGAAATTAAAAGCTTTCGCTGCGTGCACCATTGCTATTACCCTTGATCAGTCCAGTTCTTCACCCTCATAGCGGTCAGCAATGTTGTATGGCGTTGTCATAATCTTCCTTATTCTGGAAGCTGTTTTCCTGCCAATCTTCGGGACCTTCATCAACTCATCCTCGTCAGCAGTAGCAATCTTCTCTATTGTCTGGAAGTATTCAAGCAGGTTCTTGGCAGTTGTTCTTCCAATATTCGAAATAGATGACACTACGTATTCCTGTTCCTCTTTTAGCGTTCTTTTTGTCTTATAAGTGTGCTCTACGGGTTCTCTTTTTCTCTCTTCCTGTTCTCTTCTTGCAATCGCTACTATAATCTCCGCTGTTTCTCTGGCACTGGATGTTTGCAGAACTGGAACACCGAAGTCCACAACAATTGCCGCAATCGCCCCACGAAGAGCATTAGGATGGATCCCTCTCCTGTACAGACTTTTCCCCTCAATTATTATTATTGGTCTTGAATATGAACTCTTCAATTTTGTAATCTGGCTGAAAAGTCTTTCCTTACTTACAATACTCTCGACAAAATCGTCGCCGGTCTTTCTTTCAATAGCAACTCTGTCACTGACGACGTAATCTGCAACCTCTAAATTCTGAACCTCTATATCGACACCAAGCTCTCTCAGATGTCTTACCACTTCTGATCTCAGTTCCCTTGAGTCAACAATCACCTTCAACGAGCTTTTAATTTTTGTTTCGGGGACTGAATGTTTCTGAAACTCTGTGAGACTCTTTTGAATTCCTGTTTTTTTCATGTTAAGCTCTTCCCTGATTCTGTAAAGTTTTTCATACATCTTTCTCTCCTTCCTGAGACTTGAATAATAGTATCCTTCATCTCTCGTCCCTCTCGTGACGAGGACAACTATCCTTCCTTCTCTACTCCTCCCAGTTCTCCCTTTCCGCTGAATTGCTCTTATCTCTGATGGAACTGCTTCAAAAAATACTACAAGATCTGTTGAAGGTATATCAAGCCCCTCCTCCCCAACAGATGTGGCAACAAGAATCTTTATCTCTCCTCTTCTGAATTTCTCAAGTGTCTCAACCTGCTCCTTCTGACTCATTCCTTTGTCATCCTCTCTGCTTGTCTGCCCTACGAATCTGGCAACTGGTGCTATTTTTGCCAGTTCTGAAGCAATGATCTCCGCTGAATCTCTGTAATTTGTAAATACGATAATCCTTGAATCTTCATTCTCTTTTAACTGCTTTGCAACAATCTCCTTAAGCTTCTGAAGTTTTGGATGTTCTGCCTTACATTTCATCGCCATAATTACTGCATCCCTGAATAGAGGATCGGAAGCTATACTCTTTGCAGCTTTACTTCCACCTCTTGCTCTTGCCTCTTTCAAAAGCTTTCGTAGGTAGTTCTTCGTAGCTTCAATCCCTTGGGTTTCTATAAGCTCAATTGCATGTTGAAGCTTCAGAATTTCTGCAAGAATTGAGAGTGCATCAAAAAGTTCGGGACTTCGAGATTCTCCAGCTTCAGTAGATAGGGCATCCTGCAATGCAAGAAGGTCTTTTTTAGAAGTGCTTTCAGGAACATCTATTCCTAACTTTTTCAGTCTTTCGAATCTAAGTTTTATGCACTCCTCCAGTTTCTTTTTCACCTCTTTGAGTTCCTCGGGAATATCAACTCTTATCCATTCAAGCCTTTTTCTGTGAATGTAGGGTCTCACGTCGGGATCATTTTCTGTTCTGATTTCTATCTCCTCGATGAAAAGATTTTCAATAACCTCCCGTATTCTCTCCACATCACTGCCTGGAGAGGCTGTTATAGCAAGGATTAGAGGTTTTTTTGCCACTTTCATATATTCACTGGCTATGAATACGTATGGATAATTTCCAACGGCCCTATGAGCCTCATCAAATACGATAAGAATAAATTCTGAGAGGTCAACCCTTCCTGCTATTATGTCATTTTCGACCACCTGAGGAGTTGAAACAATTATTCTGCCAATCTTCCACAATTTTTCTCTTTTTGCTGGTTCTACTTCTCCACTAAGAGCAATAATTTCGTCCTCATTCAAATTCAGTGTTCTTCGAAGAAATTCTGCATGTTGTTCAACAAGAGGTTTGGTAGGAGCGAGAAACAGAACTTTTCCGTTTTCGTTGAGGATCCTTGATGCTATAACCAGTGCTGCAATCACAGTTTTACCAAGACCTGTTGGAATGACAACGAGAGTATTCTTCATCAGAGCCGTTGCGGCTATGGAAATCTGGTAACGTCTTCTCTCAATCGCACCTTCTTTCACAAGTGGGTGGGTGATGAAATTGGCATCTTGCACAGTTAAATTTCTCTGCTGAGGTAATAAAAAATGTGGGTTTAAATTTCGGATGAAAAATAGACTCGAAATCAATCCACCAAAATTTAGAAAAGAAATATATAGTATCAAAGGTTAGAAAGGGTTGGTGAGTTGTATGGAAGGTATGGATGCAAGAGATGTTGTGCTTTCGGTGGTGATGGTATTTTCAGCAGCAATCCTTGTGTACAAATGGCTTGGACTTTACAATAAAACAGATCCAACGATTATATTCTTCGCAGCTTTGCTTGTAGCATCTCTTGCTCTTCTTCTCCTGAGTATTGAACTGAGAATGCAAAAGATAATGGACGAGTTCCAGAGCATAAAAAGAATAATTGCCGTAAACACCGATGAGCTCGAGAGCAGGATGAATTCAACTTTCAGAGCAAATCTGAAAAACCTTGAGGAGAGGCTGGAAACGCTGGAAAGAAGGCTTTACAGGTGAAAATACCTGTTCAATGAATTTAAACGACTTAATTTTTAGAATTACAAGCTTAACTCATCAAATCGTAAATTATATATGCGAGACCGAAAAACGATGTAAGACGGAGGTGACGCAATGCCAGAGTTAGAAGTTAAAGGCAAAAAACTCAGACTTGATGAGGATGGTTTTCTGCAGGATTGGGAAGAATGGGACGAGGAAGTAGCAGAGGCTTTGGCAAAGGACACCCGCTTCAGTCCAGCACCAATTGAGCTTACCGAGGAACACTGGAAGATAATCAGATATCTGAGAGATTACTTCCTCAAGTATGGAGTTGCACCACCTGTCAGGATGCTTGTAAAGCATGCGAAAAAGGAGATTGGAAAACACGCCGATCTTCAGTACATCTACAAGCTATTCCCCCAGGGACCAGCAAAGGATGCATGTAGAATTGCCGGTTTGCCGAAACCAACAGGTTGTGTCTAATCTTATTTTCTGATTTTTTTCGATCGCACATTCCTGATATATTCAACAAATCGTTTAGCTATCTTAGGATTCGACATAAAGTGTACATGGATGTAGTTTGCGAGTGTGCTCTCCCTGATTATTCCATCACCTCTGCCATCAATACCCCGCCCCCTCTCCACCCTGAATGCGAATTCAACCCTTCCCAGCAGTTCGGGTTTTGAATAGTGAAATTCGTGACCCACAACAAGATCGCCCTTCCCGGCTATATGGCAATCCCTTGTTGCACGATAAACTGAGTATCCCTGTGCCTGAAATCGTTTTTTCATTTCTGTTTTGAGTGGAAGAAAACCAACCATCTCGTATTCCTCTCCATCAACTACAATTGATCTGCTCAAAAACATTAAGCCCCCACATTCAGCATATACAGGATTTCCAGAGTCACAGAAGGTATGTATCTCTTCCCTTAGTCTTCTGTTCTTTTCAAGCTCAGCAGCAAAAACTTCGGGGAATCCTCCGCCAATATATAGTGCATCAACCTCCGGCAGTTTTTTTGCTGAGAGAGAATCCACTGTAACTATATCAGCATACTGTGAGAGAATATCAAGATTATCCTGATAGTAGAATGAGAAGACTCTATCTCTGAAAACTCCGATTTTTATGCGAGAATTAGGTCTGATAGGAATTTCATCTACCTCGTTTGCAAAATCATACTCTATTGGGGGGGCACTTTCTGCAATTTCAACTATCCTATCAACATCAACATGCTGTTCAACAAACTTCGAGAGTTTATCAAAAAGTCTGGGTAAGTCATCTCTTTCATAAGCGGTGACCAACCCAAGATGTCGGTAGGGCATTTCTATCTCACTTCTCGGAATAACTCCCAGTACTTCCACTTGTGCAAGTTTTTCCACAGCTTCTCTAACCCTCGTAGCATGTCTTGGATTTCCCACTCGGTTCAGAATAACACCACGTATGTCAACTTCTGGATCAAAGAGTTTGTACCCGAGAACGATGGCTGCTATGGATCTGTTGATTCTTTCAGCATCAACTATCAGGATAACAGGTGATTTCAAAATCTTGGATATTTCTGCAACACTTCCTCTCTCANCAACAGCGTCTGACGAATCGTAAAGTCCTGTTTTTCCCTCTATAACGGCAATGTCTGCACCTCTGAAGTTTCTAACAAATGTGTGGANGATTGCCTCCTTTGACAGCATGAAACTGTCAAGATTTCTGGAGTATCTTCCTGCAGCGAGATGATGAAACCCCGGATCTATAAAATCCGGTCCCACTTTGTATGGCTGAACCACGTATCCTTTGAATGCAAGCGCTCGCATGAGTCCTATGGAGATCATTGTTTTTCCAACTTTGCTTTTTGTTCCGGCTATCACTATCCTTGGGATTTCCATCTTTTTTACCTTCACCTTCTGGGTTTATTAATTTGCAGAAAGGTTTAAATTACCTGCCAGAATAGAAAAAATTCCATGGATGAGTTTGATTACATTNTGGTTGATGATGAGGAAGAAGAAGTTGAAACAGAGGACGACTTGAAGCTTGCTGAGATATACAAACTTGCTTCTAAGCTTCTTAAACTCCTTGAAGATGTTAAAAGCAATGAATTGAGGATGGCGGCTTCACTGATGCTTATAAGGGAAATTGCAAGTGAGGACAGAATTCTTCTTGGACTTGCATCAAAGATGCTCCAGGACATGAGTTTTGGTTTCGAGGATGATGAAGATTACGTAAGCTGATGATACAGCTTCTCTATTTTCTTTAAAATAATCTCCCAGTCGTATTTCTTTACAGCGTTTCGCCCTCTTTTCCCGATTCTGCTGGCTCTGGAATCATCATCAAGTAGCAGATTTAGCTTCTCCCTCAGTTCAGATAGATCATCAAAAATATATCCCCCTTCAAGTGCAACATCCCTAACTCCAGGTAGATTTGACGCTATTACAGGTGTTGCAGATGCCATTGCCTCAAGAAGCACTATACCAAAAGCCTCCAGTCTGTTCAGAGAGGGCAAAACCAATACTCTACTCTTTTTCATCCATATTCTTTTTACCTCCTCTGAGACTCTGCCTGTGAAAATAGCATCAATTCCCGTTTTTCTGGCCATTTGTTGAAATCGTTTTCTGTCTTCTCCGTCCCCCACAACTACGAGTTTTGCATCAATATCTCTCATAGCCTTTATCAACAATCCAAGCCCCTTGTATTCGACAATTCTGCCCGTATACAAGACAATCCTGTCCCTTTCACCTGCTGGTGGACCAGGAGTGAAAGATGAAGTGTCTATTCCGTTTGGGATGATGACTGTTTTAATGTCCTGAAGTACGGGAGAAGTTTTCGCATAAGTGCGGGTCGTGGATATCACAATATCAGCTTCCTCGACAATCTCTCTTGCGATTTTGAAATTTGTGTATTCAACTGTTCTGGCAATATAACGAGGTACGTACTTTCCGTCAACTCTGGGCGGTACTATCACATCGTTATGGTAGGTGATGACATGAGGATGGAGATTCCTTCTCAGAATTTCTCTTGCGAAAAAAGGAGAAGGAATATGAGAATGATAAACATCGGCTTCAATTTCAGGAAAAGATAGCGGTATGGGTGAGTAAGGTAGATTTATTGACTTAACTCGCAAAACTCTTGGATTTCCATCTTTGATTGATCTCCTCCCTACATCTGACGTTATAACCCACACATCGTGATTCTTTGCAAGTCTCTCTGCTACATTCTGCACATGAACTTCAATGCCACCTACATGAGGGGGGTAATACGGTGTTGATAGCACAATTTTCACGAAGAAAAATGCCTGCCTTAGAATTTAAAACAAACCTTTTTTAATCACTCTCCCCATTCCCATTCAGTGAGGCTGCTGACGATTGGGGCGGGCTTCAGAGCAGCGAAGGTTGTTGAACTGATGTCCAAAAAGGGTGTGAAAATCAACCGAGTTCCCCTTTTCAAATGTTACGTAGTCCTGAACAACGAGAAACAATTTGCGAGTATTTCGATGAGTGAAAGTAGAAAGTTCTACGTTCACGGTGTTGATGTTAGTGGCGTTGTTAGCAACATCCTCAAGGTTCCGGACATCGTTGAGGGTTCACTCATAGTTACATCTCTTGAAGACGATTTCGGATATCTCTCCTCACTCGAGCTTTGTAAAAAACTCAGGGAACTTACTGAAGACGTTGTTATATCTCTTGCAATAATTCCGAGATTTGATGTATCAAGCATTGGTGAGCTTAGGAAGAGAATAAGAGAAATAAGAAACCATTCAGATATTCTCTTGCTCTTTGAGGGGAAGCCGGATGTTGAATACTTTATACTCAGAGCCATGAACCTTATCTCCCTTGCAGGTGAGATAGATCTGAAGAAGAAGATTGCGGGAGAAGTGGTTGTTGATACCTCCGATGTTTTCAATGCTCTAAGAGGGGAGGGTTTCAGCGTAATAGGATACGCTTCGAGGAGGGTACCCCTTGATTTAAAAAGAGTAATCCTGAGGAGAAAAAGTGAGCTTAAAGCTATGAGGACAAAACGAATGGTTGATCTAACCAGGCAAGCCCTTGAGAACCTGAGCATAAATGGTGACATTACAAGTGCAAAGTCAGCTCTTCTGCTGTTTGCAGCAAATCCATCTGAACTTACTATGGAAGGCATGTTCTCATCAGTTTCCTTGATAGAAGAACTGAATGATAGGATTGTAGTCAGATACGGTGATTATCCCCTCCTAAGATCNAGAAAAATGGCAGTTGTTACTCTGTTTTCTGGGATCAAGAAGTTCAGGTTTGTCTGAAAAGCGAGAATAACTTGTAAATCACGCCATAGTATTCCACTATTTCTCCTATTCTTGAATTGAGGGTCTTGAATGCGTAATCATCCACTTCAAACTCTAAGTCTTCATATTCAACATCTTTCAATATCAGGCCATGAGGGGGTGCTGGTTCTATTCTCTCCCTGTGCTTCTCGGGATGTAGCATGTCCTCAAACCATTCGAGGTTTCTGTGACTCTTCCCAATCTCTACAAGTGCTGAAACAAGACATCTAACCATATTCCAAGTAAACGCATTGGCAGTAAACTCGAAAATTATGAATNCTCTGTCAGCCCTTATTTCAGCATTGTAGATCGTTCTTACACAACTGTTCCCCTCTCCAAATTTTCTTGTGAAATTGGAGAAATCGTGTGTACCAGTCACAAGTTTAAGTGCCTTCCTCATTCGAGAGATATCAAAGTCATCGTTTCCGTACATCACGTAAACATACGTCCTTCTTTTTGCATGTCGGGGATCAAAGTCATCATCAACCTTCGCCCATGCCCACGCGGTGATATCGTTTGGGAGTTCCGAGTTCAGAATCCTTGGAAATATGGTTTCCTCACTGTTGAAAACAATTACCTGTCCAAGTGCATGTACTCCAGCATCTGTTCGACTGGCACATTTCAGCTTCGGATCTTTTATCCCGAGTTTATCCAGTGCTTTGAGAATTTCTCCCTCCACTGTCCTCACATCTGGCTGGTACTGACTACCATGAAAATTTTCTCCAAAATAAGCAATCTTGAACGCGTACCTCATAACTCCAATGACCGTAAAACTCTGGTTATTTGATTTCTCTGCCAAGTAGTGAGGAAACAAATTCATTCAGAGTTGAAATCTTTCTTGTCACAACTTCTCTGACGTTCTTCTGACCCTCGTAAAACCCTATTGCTGTACCAACTATGAAAAGAAATTCCAGATCATCGAGCTGGTACTTGTTTTTTATTTCCAGGAGTTCAGAAATCTTACTCTCCGGCAGACCGTCGATCGTGGGTTCATCAGGTTCTTTTGTCTCGATAAACTTTTCGTCAACACTCCACTTTGATTTTAACTCTTCAAAAGCGTCCCAGAGTATGGATTTTCTCGTCTGAACATCCATAGTTTCCATTATGCAGTTTCCTTAAAAAATTTTCGTTTGTTTAAAGGAATTACGACAGAGTTCAACTTCTGCCAATTATCNACTTACTATCTCTATACCAAAATTCGAAACAATAAATGTAAGTATGACTCCATGTATCAAAAACAAGTGTCAGCAGTATTTCTAAAAATAACAACGTTTAATTCTGGACAGAAAGGCCTTTATTTTCAGCTCACTGAATTCTTTCATGCGAATCAAAGTTGCACACACTCCCGATGCCGATGATGCGTTTATGTTCTGTGCGATGATCACTGGAAAAATCCCTCACGANTTCCAAATTGAAAATATCGTGGAAGACATAGAAGCTCTGAACAGAAAAGCTCTTGAGGGAGCGTATGATGTCACAGCATTATCGGTTCACGGTTACGCATATGTTTCTGACAAGTACCGTGTCCTGTGTGCTGGAGCGAGTGTGGGTGATGGATATGGGCCTGTAGTTGTTGCGAAAGAGAAAATGGAACTGGACGGTTTAACAATAGCAATTCCAGGGAGATACACAACTGCTTCACTCCTTTTATCACTCGCAGTAGAAAATGCTGAAACCATTGAAATGCGATTTGACCATATAATGCGTGCAATTCTGGATGGAGAAGTTGATGCAGGNGTTTTGATACATGAAGGACAGATTGTTTATCAGAATTACGGGCTTNTAAAGTTACTTGATCTGTGGGAGTGGTGGTATAATCATACGTCTCTCCCTCTTCCACTGGGAATAAACGCCATTAAGAGGGATCTGGATGNAAAAACCCAGCATGAGTTTCTCNATGNTCTGATGAGCAGTATTAGATATGCAATTGAAAACCCTGAAGAGGCTGTAAGATGTGCAATGAAATACGGCAGGGGTATGAGTGAGGACATGGTCAAAAAATTTGCTACAATGTACGTAAATGAATACACTTTAAAAATGCCAGAATCCGTGGTCAGAGCAATTGAGGTAATGTATGAAATGGCTGAAGAAAAAGGAATTCTGAAGAAGCCGGAACTCGATGTGCTATTCCCGTCATGATGACTAAAGTTGAGTTTAGTAAAATAGACCAGGAATATGATTTCTCGTACTACGTTTCATCACCCAGAAAAATTGCTGAACTTTTTAGTTTTGACGTACATGAACTTGGGATTGCAGCCAACATGTTGAATGGGGATTTTGCCACATTTACTGTAAACAGACACATTAACTACACCAACATATGTGCATCCAGATGCAGAATCTGTGCCTTTTACAGAACAGATGGATATGTGATGAAACCAGAAAATGTCATCAAAGAAGCTGTTGAGGCTGCTTTAACCGGAGTGAGAGAGATTCACATTGTCGGTTCCCATAACCCTGAAATCGGGATTGAGTACTTTGAAGAGATTTTCAGGGGGATTTCTTCGAGATGCGATGCGACAATAAAGGCATTGACAGCTACGGAAGTCAGCTATTATGCTCGAAAGGAGAAAATGAGCATAAGGGAGTTCTTAGCAAGACTGAAAGATTCTGGACTNGGTATGCTTGCTGGTGGAGGAGCAGAGATACTTGTTGAAAGAGTACGAAAGAAAATTTGCCCAAACAAGTGCAGCGCGGATGAATGGTTGAAGGTGATGAGAACGGCCCATGAGATGGGAATAAAGAGTAATGCAACAATGCTTTTCGGTCATATAGAAGAGTATAGGGATAGAGCTATTCACCTCTACAGGTTGAGGAAGCTGCAGGATAAAACCGGTGGATTCGTAGCATTTATTCCGCTCCTCTTCCATCCAGCGGGAACAGAATTCAANGAAATTAAAAGAGCACCACCTACAGATGTTCTCAGAACAATAGCAGTTTCTCGACTGTCACTCTACAATTTTAAAGGAATAAAAGCTTACTGGGTTATGCTTGGGCTCAAACTTTCTCAAATCGCTTTGAATTACGGAGCAAATGATATTGATGGCACTGTTAAAGGGGAGAGAATAGCGCATGCTGCTGGAGCCACGACACCGTNTGAGATGGAGAAGAGTAAGCTTATAGACCTCATAAGAGGTGCTGGAAAGATTCCGGCTGAGAGAGATGCGTTTTTCAACATCCTACGGATTTACGGTGAGAGTTATGCGACAGGGAAATAGTATGACAGCAAACAGTATTAGAGTAGGTAAGTTCGGCTTCGTAAATAACTTTCTGGCTTTTTACAGGCTCGAACTGGAAAAAAAATATACAATTATCGAGGCCTCACCTGGAAAACTTGCAGAAATGCTTGACAGGGGGGAAGTCGTCTATGCTCCCATTCCCTCATTCCATCTGTTAAGGAGAGGTTATCCATTTCATAGATTTTGTGTTGCCTCAGATGGTGAGGTTTACAGCGTGATAGTAGTCTCGAAAAGAAAGAGATTGGACGACTCTCCAATTGCAATAACATCCAAATCCATAACCTCAGCCAACATGCTCAGAATAATTGCCAGGGAGAGGGGAATGATCAACAAACTTGTTGTTGTTAATGGAACCGTGGATGAAATGCTTTCCAGTTTCAATCACGCTCTCGTCATTGGAGACGAAGCAATAAGGGCCAGGATGATATATCGAGTTCTGATGGATATTGGCGANGAATGGAAGGATTTAACCGGAAAAGCTGCGGTATTTGGAATTTCATCATCATCTGATGGAAACAAAATAGCTGCCCAAGTGGATGAGGATATCCTGTCATCACTTCACTGGGGGAAAAAACATCTGGATGAGGTGGTGTCGGCAGCAAGTATTAGATACAGACTGCCTGAGGATTTTCTCAGAATATACTTCAACAGTCTAAGTCATGAGATGGGACCAAAGGAGAGAGCAGGTCTAAGGGCATTTGAGGAGATGTGTTATGAACACGGACTGCTGTGATAGCATAAAAACTGCTGCGAATAACTACACTGAGAAGAATATAAAAAACGAGGATCTGGAATTCGAGGAGGCAGTAGAGCTCTTCAATCTACCTCTTCCCGTAGTTGGAAGTATAGCAGACAGAATAAGAAAGAATAAATGTGGAGATCTCGTTACCTTCGTTGTTGACAGGAACATTAACTACACNAACATCTGCACCTCGAAATGCAGGTTCTGTGCATTTTATGCTAAGGATGAAAAAAATGGTTACGTCCTTACACCGGAAGAGATTCTGAAGAGGGTTAAAGAAGCAGTTGAATATGGGGCAACTCAAATAATGCTTCAGGGGGGTCTGAATCCAGAACTGGATATTAGCTGGTTCGAAAGAATCTTTACTGCAATAAAGGAAAAATTCCCGAAAGTGCACATTCACAGTCTCTCACCACCGGAGATAGTATTTCTCGCAAAAATGGAGAGTTTGAGTTTTGAAGAAGTACTCAAAAGGTTGAAGAACGCAGGTCTTGATTCACTCCCAGGAGGAGGAGCAGAAATCCTTGTTGAAGATGTTAGAAGGAAAATAAGCGGAAAATGCAGCGCTAANGAGTGGCTTGAAGTCATGCGAACTGCACATAGTTTGGACATTCCAACAACGGCAACGATGATGTTTGGTCATATCGAAAGCAATGAGGATATAATCAAACATCTCTTTGCNATCCGCGATTTGCAGAACGAAACACACGGCTTCACAGCTTTTATTCCATGGACGTTTCAGCCAGGAAGGACAGAACTTGGAGAAACTGTGAAGTCACCAGCTTCACCAGTCAGGTATCTTCAGGTTCTTGCAATTTCCAGAATTGTTTTGCACAATTTCAGAAATATACAGACTTCGTGGCTCACTCAGGGATTTGAGGTGGCACAGCTTTCACTTTTCTTTGGTGCAAATGATCTTGGAGGAACAATGCTTGAAGAAAACGTTGTGAGAGCAACCGGCAAGAAATTCAAACCCGCAAGAGTTGATGAACTTGTGAAGATCGCGAAAGAGGCTGGCAGGAAGGTTGCCAGGAGAGACACCTATTACAACATACTGGAATATTATCCGTGAGTTTTTAACTTCTAAACTACGTATTAAGATTCCGTAAGCTTAATAAACCATCGTTCGATATGATAATGGGTGTCAAATATCGGTCTGGCAGAAAACTCTCTACTCGAACGGTTGAGAAGATACGAGAGGTTTTTCAACAATGCTCAGGACTTATTCTTCATTCTAGACACAAATGGAAGATTTCTGGATATGAACCCAAGATTTGCAGATTTGCTTGGTTATAAGGTTGATGAGCTTATAGGTAAAACATCTAAGATGTTCTGTTATCCAGAAGATCTGCCAAAACTCAGGCAGTTCTTCAGGGCAGTTCTTGAAGGTGAGACAAAAAGAGGGGAGTTCAGGTTTGTAACAAAAAATGGAGACATCAAATGGGGAGAACTTGTCGAATGGCCTGTATGCAGGGGAGAAAGAATAGTTGAGGTTGAGGGTATAGCCAGAGATATCACAGAGAGAAAAAAACTTGAAGACGAATTGCGTTACAGCCGGGAAAGGTTCAAGTTTTTTTCCGAGAATACGGAAGATGGAATTCTCGTCCATGAAAAGGGAATCATTGTCGATGTCAACAAACGTCTGGCGGAAATGTTCGGTTATGATGTTGGAGAGATTATGGGGAAACCTGTTCTTGACCTTGCTGCACCAGAGTCCAAAGAAACTGTTTTGAGAAATATAAAATCTGGGTATGAAGGAAAATATGAAGCCATAGGTATCAGAAAAGATGGCTCAAAATTCTACACGGAGGTTATAGTCAAAAACAGTATATACATGGGTAAACCTGTAAGGGTTGCAGTAATCCGGGATATCACTGAAAGAAAGGAGATGGAAGAAAAACTACGAAAGTCAGAAGAGAAATACAGATTCTTGGTTGAAAACAGCAGTGACATAATTTACACAACCGATTACAGGGGTTACTTTACCTACGTGAACGAAGCTGCCGTAAAGCTCCTCAAGTATTCTAAAGATGAAATTGTGGGCAAGCATTACTTGGAATTCATTCACCCCGAGTGGAAAGAGAAGGTTTTTAATTTCTATTATAATCAATTTAAGAACAGAATACCCATCACATATTACGAATTCCCCGTAATTGACAGAGATGGCAATGTAATCTGGGTTGGACAGAATGTCCAGACAATTATGGAAGGAGACAGGGTTAAGGGATTTCAGGCGATTGTAAGGGACATAACAGAAAGAAAGAAGCTTGAGATACAGCTCAGAAATCTTAATGAACAGCTGAGAGTTCTGAATAAGATTCTCAGACATGATGTTATGAATGATTTGACTGTTGTCAGTGGCTGTTTACAGCTTATACAACCGCATGATGATTACGAAAAAGAGATGATAGAGACCGCTCTTAACAGAATAGAGAAAACTGCTGAATTCATCAAAAAGATGAGAGAACTCGAGATAGCGATATCTGAGGGTGGTGAGCTTAAGGAGGTTGACGTAAGAAGCGTAGTTGACCACGTTGTCAGCACGTATCCTGAACTGAAATCGGAAGTGAGAGGAGAGGGAAAGGTTATGGCAGATGACGCCCTCTACTCAGTGATAGAAAACATAATCCGAAATGCAGCTATCCACAGTGGAAGCGAGAGGGTAGATATTGACATCAGAAAAGTCGGTAATTGGGTTGAAATAAAAATTTCGGACTATGGAAAGGGCATTCCTGAAAAAATAAGAGAGAAGGTTTTTGAGGAAGGATTCAAACATGGAAAAACCGGAGGAACTGGAATAGGATTATACATAGTTAAAAAACTCGTTGAGAGGTATGGTGGCACTGTGGAGATAGAAAGTGCAAATCCCAATGGTACAACTTTCGTCATAAAACTGAGGGCAGCAAAATAAAGGAAATAAAAGGAAAATACATTAACTAAGCAGTAACATATAGTGCAGGTTTTCCAGGCACCGCTGATCTTCTTTTTTCTTCTGGAACTTTCTCGTTATCGAGAATGACTTCCAACCCTGTCTCGTTTTCGATGAATTTTTTATTTTCACTTATAATTTTCTTCTCATCAAGCGGCTTTTTGAGCTCCTTTCCCTCTTTTTTGTCTCTGAAAACCTTTTTTACGAAATTTGTTACTTCCTTTTTCATTTCCCGAAATCTTTCATCTCTCATCAGCTTTTTCATCGCTTCACCAAAATCGTTACTCTCGTAAGCGATACTCAATGCCTCAGCCTTCCAGCTGTCAGCTGGGGCAATATATACTCTTCTTGCGCCCTTTACAAACTTGCTAACCTCCTTTATATCTTCAATTAGGTTTTTGATGTAGTCCTCTATAGCTTCGGCTTCGACGTCAATTTTTGATTCATCAAATTCAGGATATCTCTCCACGCTGATGAAAGTGTCGTGTCTCAGATGCCAGAGTTCTTCACAGATGTGNGGAGCAAATGGTGCGAGAAGTCTCAACCAGTCGTCGATAATTATAGCGAGATTTCTTCCACCTCTCCTTAGATACCACCTCACATCATTCATCATTTCAAAAAAAGCTGCATTAACTGCCCTTCTGGTTTGAAGTCTGTCCATTGCTTCTCTCGTTTCTTTAATCGCTCTTTGGAAACGGCTTATCAACCATCTGTCGAGTGGTGTTACCTCTGTAACAACTGCACTGTAGTTTTCGCTCACAAGCGAATAAAATCTACGGAGATGATTTGCAAGCCCTTCAACTTCTCTGCTTCTCCAATCTGCATCGCTGTCGTATTCGGCAGCGTGAAGGATGTAGAGACGGGTAACGTCTGCTCCATATTCCGAAACTGCTCTCTTCATCGTTAAAAGCGGACCTTTGCTTTTGCTCATTTTTTGCCCCTCGAGACTCACGTACCCATTTACGGCAATCGCCCTTGGCCATTTTTCAGGAGGGAATATTGCGATGTGATGGAAGAGATAAAAGAGGAGGTGATTTGCGACAAGATCCTTACCACTACTTCTTAGATCCACGGGATACCAGTATTCGAAGTCCTGCCTTATTCTTTCAATCAGTTCTTTATCAAGTTTACTCTTCTCTGAAACAGACTTTACATCACCTATTCCCAGAAAAACATAATCAAAAAACTCAGGAACGAGGTTTTCAGCTTTCAGTTCCTCTGAGTTTATGTACTTCGCAAGTATGTAGTAAGCCATGTAAATTGTGGAATCCGAGAGACTCTCGATCAGCCACTCCTTATCCCATGGTATTCTCGTTCCAAGTCCCTTTCGCCTGGCACACGCCTTATCTTTGAGCCATTCAACCTTGTTTCTGAACTCTTCACGGTAATAATCAGGGATAATCTCCATCTCTTCAAGATGGTCCAGAACTCTTCTCTTCCATTCAGGCTTGGAGTAGTTTATGAACCACTGATCTCTCACAACCTTCACAACGCACTTGGTTCCACATCTACAAACAACTGGTTTCTCGCTGAATTCATAGAAGACATCTCCATCTCCAGATTCGATCAGATCTCTGTGAATCGCATCTTTGGCTTCTGCCACCCTCATTCCCGCGTACTTTCCAGTGTTTTCAAGCATAACCCCCAGGTGGTATTCTTTTTTATAGAGAGTTTTTGTGGCTTTTTCAAGAAGTTCGATGTCTTTCTGACTCTTTATTCCGAGTTCTTCCACCATTTTCTCTGTTGGTGGGGTTGAGGGATCGGCATCTTCAGTACCAATAAGAATTATAGGGCTTAACGACTTCACAGTTTCCTTCTTTATGCCGTATTTTCTCAGCGTTTCATCATCTTTTGCCAGATCTTTAAGAGCTACAAGGTCATAGGGAGCGTGAGCCGGAACGCTCATAACAACTCCTGTGGCATTATCCAGATCAACAAATTCAGCCGGAAGAATCGGGACTTTTCTACCTGTTATCGGTGAGACAACGAGTTTTCCTATGTAGGCAGAAGAATCAACCTCATCAACGAGTTTAACACTCTTCTCTGTGTATGTTAATTTCTCGTATGCCTCCTTACTCACAAACCATTTCTCCCCATTAATCTCTGCTACAACGTATTTCGCCGGCTTTACCCATATATTGGTCACACCAAAAATCGTTTCAGGGCGAAGAGTGGCGCATGGAAAAATCAAATCTTCATCTTCAAGTCTAAATTTGATTACGGTAAATTCAACAATCGTCGCCTCTTCACCCATNAGCAGATCGTGATCCTCCACCGGATTCTGGTCGTTGGGACAGTATCTTACCGGGTGTGTTCCTTTTACAACAAGTCCCATGTCCTTTAATTTTAAATACTGCCACTCAATAAATTTCTGGTATTCTTCATCAGTTGTTGTGAACGTTCTTCTCCAGTCAATCGAGTAACCTATCCTTTTAAGAGCATACAGAGCTTCTTTTGAGAAGTATTCAACAATCTTTTCAGAAGTTGTAAGTTTCAGAAGTTCATCTTTCGGTACATCGTGATATCTGGTGTACACTTCTATTGTTCTCTCATCCCTGTTTCTTATGAGCTCTGCGAGACCAACTATTGGAGTACCTGTGACATGAAAGCCCAGTGGGAAAAGAACATTGTATCCTTTCATTCTCATGTATCTGGCGAAAGCATCACCTATTGTAAACGTTCTTGTGTGTCCCGCGTGGAGATTCCCGTTAAGGTAGGGATAGGGAATTGTTATGAAAAATTTCTCTCTTTCATCTGGATCTGATTCGAAAATTCCTGCATCCTGCCATGCTTTCTGCCACTTTTCTTCGATCTCTCTGAAATCCATGGTAGCAGGTTGAGAAACAGATTAAAAATCTTATTCAGAGACTTGAATCAAACTGATGCTGCAATCATTATCGAGCCAGCAACAGCCATGAAAGAGCCTATGAACGTTTTTGAAGTTACCAGCTCAAGCTTTTGAATTAGGAGAAATGATAGAGCGGTTGTCACAAGTGGGTAGAGGTTTGACAGTGGGACAACAATTGATAGCGGCGTCGTTGAGAGGGCGTAATAGTAGGAAATATTGCCAGCAGCGAGCGATATTCCGGACGCAGCAAGATACCTGTTTTTGANCAAGGATAACTTTCCCCTTAAATTAGCAAAGATCAGAAGAAAAATGAGACCTGAAAGAGAGACCACAAAACTCGTAACCACCGGACTTTCAAGCATAGCAACTTTAACGAAGAGAGCAGCAAGTCCGTACGCAAATCCACCGGCAACAGAGGAGTATATACCCGTTCTACTCACATCCTCGGTTGAAAATATGTAAAGTCCAAGACTCATCAGAAGTATCCCGGAGATGAGCTCAAAACTCATATACTCACTCAACACAGTAAATCCGAGAATAGAAGAGAAGAGTATTCTTGTGGAGGTTCCTGAAAAAGCTCTTGAAGAACCAATAGATGCGACGGAGGAGTACGTGAAAAGTCTCCCAACGAAGTAGGAGATCACACCAGCAATTCCGAGCATTGCAAGTCTGATGTGGTCGATATGAAGTGAATGAATATAGGGGAGGGAGAATATAAACAGAACCATAACTGTAACCGAGACAACGGTTATAGTTCCTGAAACCACGTCCTTACCTTCCAGCCCTTTTCTCAAAAATATTCCATTAAATCCCCAGAAAAGGGATGCCAGAACCGCAAGCAATATTCCGGACATTTTTT